>Ga0208183_1000325_pt1 | contig 25269 bp, 16 predicted proteins | sample MalvirDeepMed_51_FD_184251 | JGI IMG/M metagenome (GOLD analysis project Ga0208183, IMG submission 184251) | Marine viral communities from the Global Malaspina Expedition - Malaspina viral metaG DeepMed_51 (SPAdes) (version 2) | ecosystem: Environmental > Aquatic > Marine > Oceanic | place... | reverse complement strand
TCGCCTGACGACCATAGCGAGCGTGAACCACCCGATCCCATGCCGAACTCGGAAGTGAAACCGCTTAGCGCCGATGGTAGTGTGGAGTTTCTCCATGTGAGAGTAGGTCATCGTCAGGCACTTATACCGAACCGCCCCTGCAGCTTTGCTGCAGGGGCGGTTCTCTTTGTGCGCAGGAAAATTGGTGCAAAAAAGCCTCGTGCAAGCAAAGTGTGCCGAGAATTGCTGATGAAAGCTGCTAGATCATTGGTGTGATAGACCCGCCAGGTAGGGTTTCTTCATGTGAGAGTAGCGGATGGCCGCCCCACGACAGTCATGAAAAGCTCGTCAGGCACTTATACTGAACCGCCCCTGTAGCCTTGCTGCAGGGGCGGTTCTCTTTGTGCGCAGGAAAAGTGGTGCTCAGGAAGCGTTGGCGCAAAAGAACTGCCGTGCTGGGGTAAATGCGCATAGCACAAGACATAGCTACATGAGCTATATGATACAAAGATGCCTCTATCACTTCTGTGATAGAGGCATCTTTGTTTATGGATCAGTATCACTGGGAAAGCGTTCTGACGCTCTATTGTGTGTACTTGATCGACAGGCATTCCACGCTGTTGAGAGATATCTTTATCGGGAGATATCTTTGCTGCTGCAGCACCTGCTCGGTGTCTGCGCTGTCATTGAATATCACTCATTGAAGCTATCCATGAACAGGCGCAAGGAGGCGACATGTCGAGGGGCTTTTCATATTCGTTATCAAGACTTCTAGTGGCAGGGATGATGGCCCTTTTGATGGGGCTGATGTCATCAGAAATGGCATCTGCCGGGGAGCGAGAGAGGAAGATAGAGCGCTGTCAGTTCATCAAGGACAAGATCGAATATTATACCGATAGGCGTCGCGGCGGCGGGTCGTCGGGCCAGATGCGAAGTTGGTAGTCCCAGCGCAATGACTACAAGCAGCGCTATCGGGATGAAAACTGCACGCGCGTCAGGACAGCACTGAAGTGACTCCCCTATTGAGGCGATAATAGTGAATCGCAGTGCGCTATTCTCAGTGCTGTAGGTTGTAGATAGACGCAGCCAAAAATGACAATGCCCCTCCTGAGAATGTCTCAGGAGGGGCATTGTTGTTCAGGACGATTCGCTCAGGACAATTCGCACAGGGCGGATTCGTTCAGGGACGTTTGCGCAGGCGTGTCAGGCCTTCCTGGGCGCTGGATGCCACCAGTTCACCGTGCCGGTTGTAGAGGCTGCCGCGAGCGAAGCTACGTGCGCCTCCCGCCCACGGGCTATCCATCTCGTAGAGAATCCAATCATTGACGCGTACATCGCGGTGGAACCATAGCGAGTGATCCAGACTCGCCATTTGCAGTTCGGGCGAACCGAACCGCACACCATGTCCGCCGAGGCCGGTCGCCAGCAGGTTGAAGTCGGAGCTGTATGTCAGCAGGTAGCGATGCAGGGCATCATCTTCCGGCAGCTCGCCTGCCAGTCTGAACCACAGCCGCTGGCGTGGTGGTGGGCAGGCGTCATCATCACTCGCCGTGATCGGCGCCTTCAGGCGCAGGAACTCGATGGGATGGCCTTCGTAGCGCTCGATACGTGCCCCCTGTTCGATCAACTGCTCTGGGGATTCGATATCGGGCATGGCGAGCTGATGCTCGAAGCCTGCCTCCTTGCCATGGAAGGAGGCGCTGCAGAAGAAGATGGTCTTGCCATTCTGGATGGCACTGATGCGTCGGGTCGTGAAGCTGCCGCCATCACGCACGCCATCAACCTGATAGATGACAGGCTTGTGGGCATCGCCCGGGCGCAGGAAGTAGCCATGCAGAGAGTGGACCTGGCGTTCGACCGGTACCGTGCGTGTCGCTGCGGACAGCGCTTGTCCAAGTACCTGTCCGCCAAACAGCTGAGGGAAGCCGAGGTCCTGACTGTGCCCTCTGAACAGGTTCTCTTCCAGGGTCTCAAGACCCAGCAGGGTGACCAGTGCCTCAAGAGGCGCAGTGGCTGTTTGGGTCATGGATCTATCCTTGTACTGAGGGGCAGGCGCTCGGAGCAGTGCCAGGCCGAGCGGGTCGGCAATGCAGGAGGAAGCGCGAGCGCCAAGCCGTTATCATGGTGAGCGAAACAATGGCCTCAGGATACCGGAGAACAACGGTGAGTGACGAGTTGGCGATAGCGCCGCAGGCCCGGAGTGGGCCACGTGGGGATCATTACTATATGCATCGGGCGCTGGACCAGGCGCGGCTGGCATTCGAGGCTGGCGAGGTGCCTGTCGGCGCGGTGGTGGTCAATCCCCAGGGCGACATCATCGGCACTGGCTACAATGCGCCGGTCAGCACCCCGGACCCGACGGCACATGCCGAGGTGCAGGCCTTGCGCGCGGCGGCGGCCCGACTCGGCAACTATCGTCTCGACGATTGCACGCTGTATGTGACGCTGGAACCCTGCATGATGTGCAGTGGTGCCTTGATCCACGCGCGGGTGAAGCGGGTCGTCTACGCGGCAGCAGAGCCGAAGACCGGCATGGTGGAATCGCGTGCCAATCTGTTTGCACAGCCCTGGCATAACCATCACGTCGAGGTGGAAGGGGGGCTATTGGCCGCTCAGGCCAAGCGCTTGCTCAAGTCCTTCTTCGCTGAGCGGCGCGGTGAGCTTCCGCGCTGATCCTTTCATGCTGAACCTTTCGCGCTGAACCTTCCGCTCAGATCCGCCCGAGCAGGTCCTCCCGAGCTGATCCTCCGGCGTTGCGATCGTGTTGGTCTCCATGAGTCGTCAGGCGGCGACCTGAACCTGATTGCGACCACTGGACTTGGCGCGATACAGCGCCTCATCCGCTGCCTGCAGCAGTGCATCCAGCCGCAACGGAGCGCGCGCCACGCATGCCATGCCCACGGATACCGTGACGACGCTGTCCGTGGCGGGCTGCGGCAGTCCTGCAGCCTGCACGGCACGCCGCAACTCTTCCGCCAGAGTGCGGCCTACCGCGCGCGGGCATTCCGGAATGCACACCACGAACTCCTCGCCACCGAAGCGCGCCAGTATGCCGCCGGCAGACTCCACGGGCGCCCGTGAGACGGCGGCAATCTTCTGCAGGTAGCGATCTCCCTCCAAGTGTCCCAGTTTGTCATTGATCGTCTTGAAGAAGTCGATATCCAGGATCATGACCGTCAGAGGCATCTTGCCGCTGAAGCTCTGCACCTGCTCGAGGAAATAGCGACGATTGGGCAGCTGGGTCAGCTCGTCGTGACGCGCCAGCCACTGGATCTCGTTCTGCAGTCGCTCCCGCCGTACCATCTCTTCGCGAAGTGCATCATTGGCATTCTTGACGATGCCGTGCTCCTGCGAGACGCGGCGATACATGTAGATCACCAGGAAGAGCAGGTAGGCCAGCAGCATGCCCGTCAGCAACGTGACCTCCGGCAGACGGCCACGAGTGGCCGCCAGGAACTGCTGTGTCGGCTGCAGACCCAGTGTCAGGTCGGTGGCGGGCAGCTCGATGGGGATGCGATGGCCCCAGGGCGCCAGACGGCTTTCCGGGCCGACATGGATATAGATGTTGCCGCGCTCTGACAGGGTGACCGCAAATGCCTCATTGCGTGCCGTGTCCATGGCCCTGTCGAGCAGAGGGGCCAGGTCCACCACCATGGCGATCGCCCCTAGGATGGTGCCATCACGAGGATCGCGCACCGGCAGGTAGGACACCATGCCCTTGCCGCCCTGAATCAGGTCGATGATGCCGGTATGGCCCTCGATGCCGAGTTCCAGCGGGTTGCGCAGCGGAGTGTCCGGCTGAGCATCCAGCAGCCGTACGCCCAGCACGTCATGATTGCGGCCCTTGTCCGGGAAGACGCGCGTTATCACGCTGTCCGGGTCGATGAAGGCGATGTTCTGGAAGTAATCGAAATCCTTGTAATAGCTGCGTGCCAGGCGTTGCCACTCTCCGCGTGACGGTGTCTGTCCCATCAGGCTCCAGAAACCGGCGAAACGTCGCATCGCATTGAGCTGGTCGTTGATCTCGCGAGACAGCTCCGTGGCGATCTTGTCGCCCAGTACGTAGGTCGACTGGTTGATGCGATTGTTCTCGTCCTGGCTCTGCTGCTGCCAGGCGAGCAGGCATACCAGGGTGATCGAGGAGGAAATGATCAGCGGTATGAGATTGCGGCGCCACAATTGCATGAATGCCGGCTGTAGATCGATCCATTGAGCGATCAACAGCAGACTGACGAAGCTGGTCAGCGTGATGCGTTCCGGGCCTGCCAGTACCATGCTGGCGACGGAAAGACTGGCGTCCGACATCATGGCAAACAGCAACAGCAGCGTGACTTGCGTCAGCTGGATGGCAGAGCCGAACCCCAGTCGCATGCGCAACAGGGCGCAGGTCGTGAGGCCGAAACAGGCGAACAGGATCAGGATGGGCGGGCGGATATTGGCGATATGCCAATCGCCCGGCAGATTGAGCAGCAGGTCTCCCCAGTGGTCCACTCCCACCCAGCTTTCCGGTAGCAGGAAGGTACAGATCAGCAGGATATTGAGGACCAATGAGGCGCTGAGGAACAGCTGACTGAGGGAGGTGTTGCGCCAATGCCAGGCAGCTTGGCCGGCAGCTTGCAGGGCCAGCATCATCAGCAACAGCGCATTGGCTTCATTGCCGGCAGACGGCCAGAGCCCCAGCAAGGCGATGCCGAACGCGATCAGGCTTAGCGACATCAAGACGAGTCTGCGTGTCATTCCCTGTCCTTAGAGGCTCTTGATGCGTGGTGAAGATGCGTGCACTTGAGGCACCGGAGTGCTGACGGTCCGAACTCCATCCTCAGAGAATCGGAGGCACTGTATCGAAGGGATTGCTGTCGCCTTCGTCGTCGGTAATCGGACGCTCATCCAGCTGATAGAACTGCTGCTGGCTACGGTAAACATAATTCAGTATTTCATAATAACGACGGATATTGCGGACATAGATGACAGGTTCTCCGCCGCGTGCATAACCATAACGGACTTTCTGGTACCACTCACGATTCTGCAGCAAGGGCAGGGCTTCGCGGACATCCTTCCAGCGATTCGGGTCGCCGCCCTTCATCTTCACGATCCGTCTGGCGTCAAACAGGTGACCCAGGCCGACATTGTAGGCTGCCAGCGTCATCCAGGTGCGATCCGGTTCCTTGATCTCGTCCGGCAAGCGTCCCTTTATACTCACAAGATAGCGTGAGCCACCATCGATGCTCTGAACGGGGTCCAAACGGTTGGCGATCTTCATTTCGCGCGCCGTCACATTGGTCAGCATCATCAGGCCACGCACCCCTGTGGGAGAGGTGGCCTTGGGCTGCCAGTGCGATTCCTGATAGCCCGTGGCGGCCAGCAGTTTCCAGTCGATACCGGTTTCGCGTGCGGCTTCCTTGAAGGTATCGATATAGCGCGGCAGGCGGTCGCGTGCCTGGCGGATGAAGGTCCGTGCGCCGACATACTCGAGATAGTCATCATGGCCGAAATAGCGTTCGACCAGTTGATCGAGGGTGCCATCTTGGCGGCGTGTCTCGAGAAAATCATTGGCGGCGGTCAGCAATGAGATGTCGCCATGTGCGGGGAAGGCCCAGGCCAGGGTTAGAGGATCGCCCACGTCGAAGCCGTTCTCCACATTGGGGAAGAACAGGCGATTGAGCTTGAATTGATGGGCATAGACGACCGCCGCATCCAGCTTGTCTTCCTCGATGCGTTGCAGCAGGTCCGCCACCTCAAGCTCGCCGGTTTCCTTCCAGCTGAGCTCGGGGATGTCCTGCTGGACTTCGCGCAGTACCAGGCTGGTGCCGGCGCCCTTGATGACGCCGATGCGCTTGCCGACCAGATCCTTCAATTCCTTGGGCGGATGCATGCCGCGCCGATAGACCACCATCGCCTGCAATTCGAGGATGGGGCGCGAGAAGCGCAGGTCCTGTTCGGAGAGATCCAGCGGCAGGGTCGCGGCCGCAAGATCGGCCTGATCATTGAGCACGCTCTGGGTCAGGCTCTCGATATTGTGCTCGGAATCCATCGACAGACTCACGCCAAGATAATCGGCGAAGTCCCGTGCCAGCTCGTATTCGAAACCGGTGGGCCCCTGACGGCCACGATAGAAGGTCGTGGGGGTATTGCGCGTGGCGACCTGAATGAAGTCGCGCGCGCGGACATCGTCCAGCCGCGTGGGCATCTCGATGAGGGTACGCTCGGGCAGTATCAGCAAGGCGAGGGCCAGCGCCGCGACGAGGAAACGCCGCGCGTGGCGCAGCAGCTGTCGCACGGGCGGAATGAGAGAAGAGGGCGAAGTCTTGAGCATGCGTCAGCATCATTCACGGCAGGGCTTCCACCATACCGGCAGCTCAACACACTGTCATCCAACGCATGTCGCCTGCGGGCTTCGTTAAGGCTCGCCTTTCACGTATGATATGCGCTTGCTGCCGCCGTTTGGCGGTTGTCCGTTCACGCTGCTTCAGAGGCTTTCCCTGACCATGCTCGAACTGCGAGGCGCGCCTGCCCTTTCCGCCTTCCGTCACACCCGTCTACTGGCTGCATTACGCGAGCTGGTGCCGGAGGTGGAATCTCTTCATGCCGAGTACCTTCATCTGGCCGAGGTCGATGGTGAACTGAGCAGTTCCGATCGGACAACACTGGAGCGCCTGCTGGACTACGGCCCCAGTCGTGACGAGAGCGCTCCGGAAGGACATCTCTTCCTCGTCATCCCCCGCCTCGGCACGCTGTCTCCCTGGTCTTCCAAGGCCACGGATATCGCCGCCAACTGCGGCCTGCCGCAAGTCCGCCGCCTCGAGCGTGGCATCGCCTACCGCATCAAGCTGGACGCGCCCCTGAGCGAAGAGCTCTTCGCCACGCTGTCCTCCCGACTGCACGACCGCATGACCGAGACGGTATTGACCCGTACTCAGGACGCGGCACGTCTGTTCCAGCATCAGGCACCTGCCAAGCTTGCCCATGTCGACATCCTCGGCGGTGGCCGCGAAGCCCTGGCCAAGGCCAACGGTAGCCTGGGGCTGGCGCTGGCCGATGACGAGATCGATTATCTGGTCGAGTCCTTCAAGACTCTGGGCCGCAATCCTGCCGACATCGAACTGATGATGTTCGCTCAGGCGAACTCCGAGCATTGCCGCCACAAGATCTTCAATGCGGACTGGACCATCGACGGCGAAGCGCAGTCGCACTCGCTGTTCAAGATGATCAAGAACACCTACCAGCATCATCCGGATGGCGTGCTGTCCGCCTACAGTGACAACGCCGCCGTGATGGAAGGTCCGACTGCCGGGCGTTACTTCCCGACAGGCGAAGGCCACATCTATCGCTACCATCAGGAACCGATCAACATCCTGATGAAGGTCGAGACCCACAACCACCCGACCGCCATCGCTCCCTATCCGGGCGCCGCGACCGGTGCCGGTGGCGAGATCCGTGATGAAGGCGCGACCGGTGTCGGCTCCAAGCCGAAAGCGGGTCTGACCGGCTTCAGCGTCTCCAACCTGCGTATCCCGGGCTTCGAACAGCCGTGGGAGCACGACTACGGCAAGCCGGAGCGCATCAAGACCGCCTACGACATCATGCTCGAAGGCCCGATCGGTGGCGCTGCGTTCAACAACGAATTCGGCCGTCCCAACCTCAACGGCTACTTCCGTACCTACGAGCAGGATGCCTTCGGTGCCGGCGGCATCGAGCGTCGTGGCTATCACAAGCCGATCATGCTCGCCGGCGGTTACGGCAACATCCGCAGCCAGCACGTCGAGAAGGGCGATATTCCGGTCGGCGCCAAGCTGATCGTGATGGGCGGCCCGGCGATGCTGATCGGTCTGGGCGGCGGTGCTGCCTCTTCCATGGCCTCCGGCAGCTCCAGCGAAGACCTCGATTTCGCCTCCGTGCAGCGTGACAACGCCGAGATGGAGCGTCGCGTGCAGGAAGTCATCGATCGCTGCTGGGCGCTGGATGACAAGAACCCGATCTGCTTCATCCACGACGTCGGCGCGGGTGGTCTGTCCAACGCACTGCCGGAGCTGGTCAAGGATGGCGGCCGCGGTGGCCTGTTCGATCTGCGCGCCGTGCCGAGCGCCGAATCCGGCATGAGCCCGCTGGAAATCTGGTGCAACGAATCCCAGGAACGCTACGTGCTGGCGGTGGCGCCGGAGAATCTGGCCACCTTCGAAGCCCTGTGCGAGCGTGAGCGTTGCCTGTACGCCGTGGTCGGTGAAGCCCTCGAGGAGCACGAACTGGTCGTCAAGGATGGCCACTTCGATACGCGTCCGGTCGATCTGCCGATGGATGTGCTGTTCGGCAAGCCGCCCAAGATGTCACGCAGCTTCGAGCGCCAGACGCTGGAACTGCCGGCGCTGGGTCTCGACAACCTCGACCCGCGCGAAGCGATGACCCGTGTGCTGCAGCTGCCCACCGTCGCCTCCAAGAAATTCCTGATCACCATCGGCGACCGCTCGATCACCGGCATGGTCGCGCGCGATCAGATGGTCGGTCCGTGGCAGGTGCCGGTGGCCGATTGCGCCGTTACCACCAGCTCCCTCGACAGCCATGTCGGTGAAGCGATGGCGATGGGCGAGCGTACGCCGGTCGCACTGATCTCGCCGGCGGCGTCCGCGCGTCTGGCCGTGGCCGAGGTGATCACCAATCTGGCCGCCGCGCCGATCGCCAAGCTGTCTGACATCAAGCTGTCCGCCAACTGGATGAGCGCTGCCGATCACACCGGCGAGAATCAGGCGCTCTACGAGGCCGTCCACGCCGTCGGCATGGAACTGTGCCCGGCGCTGGACCTGACCATTCCGGTCGGCAAGGACTCCATGTCCATGCGCACCGCCTGGCAGGACGAGAACGGCGAAGACAAGTCGATCACCGCGCCGCTGTCGCTGGTGATGACAGGCTTCGCGCCGGTCACCGATGCCATGCGTACCCTCACGCCGCAGCTGCGTCGCACGCTGAATGGCGAGGCCGTGGAAACGGACCTGATCCTGATCGATCTCGGCCATGGTGCCCACCGCCTCGGTGGCTCCGCGCTGGCGCAGGTCTATGGTCAGGTCGGCAATGAAGCGCCGGATCTTGCCAAGCCCGAAGACCTCAAGCACTTCTTCGAGGCCATCCAGCGCTTCAACGTCGAAGGCAAGCTGCTGGCCTATCACGACCGCAGCGACGGTGGTCTGTTGACCACCTTGATGGAAATGTCCTTCGCGGGACGTGTCGGTCTCGACATCTCTCTCGACTGGACCGCCGCCGAGCCGGGTCAGGCCACCGGCGCGCTGTTCGCCGAAGAACTGGGTGCCGTGGTGCAGGTGCGTCGCGAGCATACCGAGTCCATCCTCGCCGAGCTCAAGGCCGTGGGCCTCGAGCACAGTGGCGTGATCGCCACGCCGCGTGCCGATGAGCAGATCAACATCACGCTGCTGGGCCAGAACCTTCTCTCCACCACCCGCGCCAGCGCCGAGCGCCTGTGGGCCGAGACCAGCTATCGCATGCAGGCCGCGCGTGACAACGCCGATTGCGCCAAGAGCGAATTCGAGTCCATCAACGACGTGCGTGACCCGGGCCTGACCGCCCAGGCCACCTTCGACGTCAACGAGGACATCGCGGCGCCGTACCTGAACACCGGTGCACGTCCGCGCATGGCGATCCTGCGCGAGCAGGGCGTCAATGGTCAGCTCGAGATGGCGGCAAGCTTCGACCGTGCCGGTTTCGAGGCCGTCGATGTCCACATGAGCGACATCCTCGAAGGGCGTGTCGATCTGGACACCATGCGGGGGCTGGTCGCCTGTGGCGGCTTCTCCTACGGTGACGTGCTTGGCGCCGGCGGTGGCTGGGCCAAGTCGGTGCTGTTCAATGCGCGTGCGCGTGAACAGTTCGAGCGCTTCTTCAATCGTGATGACAGCTTCGCGCTGGGCGTCTGCAACGGTTGCCAGATGCTCTCCCAGCTCAAGGAGCTGATCCCGGGTGCCGAGGCCTGGCCGCGTTTCGTGCGCAACGAGTCCGAGCAGTTCGAGGCCCGTGTCGCGATGGTCGAAGTCGAGAAGAGCGCCTCGCTGTTCCTCGATGGCATGGAAGGTTCGCGTCTGCCGATCGCCATCGCGCATGGCGAAGGGCGTGCCGAGTTCCGCGACAGCGCTCACCTGCGCAAGATGCAGAGCAGCGGCCAGGTCGCGCTGCGTTACGTCGATAACTACGGCCAGACCACCACGCGCTATCCGGCCAACCCGAACGGCTCGCCGTCCGGCATCACCGGCCTGACCACCGATGATGGTCGCGTGACCATCATGATGCCGCACCCGGAGCGTGTGGCGCGTGCCGTCACCAACTCCTGGCGTCCGGACGACTGGCAGCAGGATGGCGCCTGGTTGCGCATGTTCCGCAATGCCCGTCGCTGGGTTGACTGAGCGACGTGACGCGCCAGCGACTCGGCCTCATCGGCCGATGAGACTGGCGCACGCCACCAGTGGCGAAATGCAGTAACGGGAGACGCCTTCGTGGTTCACGCCACGAAGGCGTCTTCTTGTTTACAGACATGCTGAGAGCACCGTGGTGCGACTGGCTCAACAGCGGATTCCACCGCTGAGCAGGACAGTCGGCCCGGCATGCGGCAGGCTGGCGTCATCGTGATGTCGCCATCGTTATCGATGATGATGCCTGCCTGACAGGCATGGCGTGTTCCGTGGCCGCCGCGCTGGACGCAACCCATGGTCGCAAACCGTGGCCGCAACTCTTGATCACAACCCCTGGCCGCAACCCCTGACCGCAACCCCTGACCCTCCGACAACGACAGCCCTGACATTGCTGTTCGCTGGCAAAGGAAGCTTTGATGAAACTGAAATGGTCGCTGTTACCTCGCTACTCCGTCTTCGGGCTCTGTGTCCTCGGCTTGCTGGTCTGCCTGGGGCTGTCGGAGCTGACGCCCTGGATATGGCCGCTGACGCTGCTGATGGCCTTTCTGGTCGCCGTCGGCATCTACGACATGCAGCAGCCGGATTACGCCGTGCGTCGCAACTATCCGGTGATCGGCAACATGCGCTATCTGTTCAAGGCGCTGCGCCCGGAAATGCGTCAGTACCTGTTCGAGTCGGATACCGATCAGTTGCCGTTTTCCCACAAGCAGCGCGAGCTGGTCTATGCGCGTGGCCGTCAGCACAACTCCTCCCAGCCGTTCGGCACCTTGCTCGATGTCTATTCCGACAGCTATGAGTTCATCGGTCACTCCATGCAGACCTCGAGCGTGCCGGATCCCAAGGGCTTTCGTCTCAACGTCGGCAACTCCCAGTGCTCGCATCCTTACAATGCCTCGCTGTTCAATATCTCGGCGATGAGCTTCGGCTCCTTGAGCGCCAACGCCATCCGCGCCCTGAACAAGGGCGCCAGGCTGGGCAACTTCGCCCACGACACCGGCGAAGGCAGCATCAGTCCCTATCACCGCGAATTCGGGGGCGATCTGATCTGGGAGCTGGGCAGTGGCTACTTCGGCTGCCGCGACGAGGAAGGGCGCTTCGATGGCGAGAAGTTTGCCCGTCAGGCGGCCAGCGAGCAGGTCAAGATGATCGAGATCAAGCTCAGTCAGGGCGCCAAGCCCGGCCACGGGGGCGTCCTGCCGGCCAGCAAGATCAGCGAGGAGATCGCCGAGACGCGCGGGATTCCGATGGGCAAGGACTGCATCTCGCCGTCCAACCACGGTGAGTTCTCCACACCCCTTGAGTTGTTGAGCTTCATCCAGCGCCTGCGCGAGCTGTCGGGTGGCAAGCCGGTGGGCTTCAAGCTGTGCCTCGGTCAGCCGTGGGAGTTCATGGCCATCGTCAAGGCGATGCTCGAGACCGGGATCGTGCCCGATTTCATCGTCGTCGATGGCAGTGAGGGCGGCACCGGCGCCGCGCCGACCGAATTCACCGACCACCTCGGCACTCCGCTGCGTGAAGGGCTGCAGTTCGTCCACAACTCGCTGGTGGGCGCAGGGCTGCGTGATGAGGTGCGCATCGGGGTCAGCGGCAAGATCATCAGTGCCTTCGATATCGCCTGCGTGATGGCACTGGGCGCGGACTGGGTCAATGCCGCACGCGGTTACATGTTCGCGCTGGGTTGCATCCAGTCACTGAGCTGTCACACCAACAAGTGCCCGACGGGGATCGCCACCCAGGATGATCTGCGTCAGAAATCGCTGGTCGTGGAAGACAAGGCTGATCAGGTGCGTCACTTCCACCACAACACCCTGCATGCGCTGGCCGAGATCCTGTCGGCGGCGGGCCTGCACACGCCCTGGCAGATCACCCCGGACCACCTGGTGCATCGTGTCTCCGAGAATGAGGTCAAGCTGTTCTCGCACCTGCACCCCTTCCTGACCAAGGGCGCACTGCTGACGCAAGGGGATGACTATCCCTTCTATCGCCGTGTCTGGGCGATGGCCCAGGCCGAGAGCTTCCAGCCGCGCTCGCTGTCAGAGGTGTCGGGCGCCAAGCGCGAGTAGACAATCGTCACCTCTGCGACCAAACGACCGTTCAACAACCGGGCGCAGGCAGTCACACTGAGACGTAGCGAGTCATGCCCGCGGGCAGCTCGACGAACGCAGTGTGGTTGCCTGCGCCTTTTGGGTTTATCACTGGATGAGTGCCAACGCTCGGCACTGTCGTGAAATCGTTCGAGCGCGTGCTTGCTCGTTATCCGTCGCAGGGAGACCGCCATGTCTGACGCTACCCACCTCACGCCTGAACGTTATGTGACCCTCTCGATCAGTGAGCATGTCGCCGACGTGCGCCTCAATCGTCCTGACAAGCACAACGGTATCGACTGGAAGATGATCGATGCCCTGCTGGCGGTACAGCAGGAGCTGCATGCCCGCGTCCGGGAATCAGGCCTGCGCGCCATCGTGCTGTCGGGCGAGGGGCCCAGTTTCTGTGCGGGGCTGGATATCGCCGCCATCATGGGCGATGCCGCCCGCGTGCCGCAGTTGCTGGTCGTGGGGGCCAATGGCTGTGCGCCGCAGCGCAATACCGTGCAGCAGCTGGCGCTGGGCTGGCGAGATGTCGGGGTGCCGGTCATCGCCGCCTTGCATGGCAATGTCTTCGGTGGCGGCCTGCAGATCGCCCTAGGGGCGGACATCCGGCTGTGTGATCCTGATGCGCGCCTGGCGGTACTCGAGATCGACTGGGGCATCATTCCGGACATGGGCATCAGCGTCACCGCGCGTGGCGTGCGACCGGACTGGCTGCACGAGCTGACGTGGAGCGGGCGCAAGGTCGAGGCCGGGGAGGCTCAGGAAGCCGGCCTGGTCACGCGCATCATCTCCAGCCCACAGGAAGAGGCGTTGGCCTTGGCGCGCCAGATTGCCGGGCGCTCTCCCAGCGCCATCCGCGCGATCACGCGTCTCTATGACGAGGCCCTCGCTGCGCCGGAAGCCGAGGCGCTGGCGCTTGAGGCAGAACTGCAGTCCTCGCTGCTGGGGCGTGCGGAGCAGACCGAATGCATCAAGGCCAAGCTCGAGGGCCGCGCGCCACGCTTCTGATCCTGACGGGTCAAGACTTACGGGCCAAGGTTGGCGGGCTCAGGTTATCCACACCCACTTTGCCGCTGCAGTCGCTGATGCGGATAATGGGGGCATTGTCCCTTCCTGCGATTCGGCGGCCCCTTGATGTCAATGTTCCTGTCAGCCCTCACGCCCCTGTCAGCCATCACTTCCCTGTCAGCCATCACTTCCCTGGGCCTGCCTGCCGGCAGCGCCCCCACTCATGTGCCTTGCTGGACGGCGCTGCATGTTTGAGCTGCGTCCATATCAGCAGGAGGCCGTGCGGCGTACCGTCGAGCACTTTCGCCGCAGTGATGAGGCGGCGGTGATCGTGCTGCCCACCGGCAGCGGCAAGTCACTGGTGATCGCGGAGCTTGCGCGTATCGCGCGTGGCCGTGTGCTGGTGCTGGCGCATGTGCGCGAGCTGGTCGAGCAGAACCACGCCAAGTACGAATCCTATGGCAAGGACGCCGACATCTTCAGTGCCGGCCTCAAGCGCAAGCAGGCCTCGCGTCAGGTGGTGTTCGGCTCGGTGCAGTCAGTGGTGCGCAACCTTGATGCCTTCACGCCGGCTGAGCCGACGGCTGATGCTCAGGCGGCGCCCTTCACGCTGCTGGTGATCGATGAGTGTCACCGGGTCTCGCTGGAGAAGGACGCCAGCTATCGCAAGGTCATCAATCATCTGCGCGAGCACAATCCGAGCCTCAAGGTGCTGGGGCTGACGGCGACGCCGTATCGTCTCGGTCAGGGCTTCATCTTCCATCGTCACTATCACGGCATGGTGCGCGGGGATGATGACTGCTTCTTCCGCGATTGCGTCTTCGAGCAGCCGCTGCGCCTTATGGTGCGGCAGGGCTTTCTGAGTGAGCCGCGGCGCGTCGATGTCGCGGTGGCGCGCTATGACTTCTCGCAGCTGGCGCCCGGTATCGGCGGCAGCTTCCAGGAGGCGGAGCTCAACGAGGTGGTGCAGGGCTCGCGCGCGACGCCGGGCATCGTGCTGGATATCGTCGCCCAGGCACGCGAGCGGCGCGGCGTGATGGTGTTCTGTTCCACCGTCGAGCATGCCGAGGAAGTCACCGCACTCCTGCCTGACGGCGAGGCGGCGCTGATCACCGGCGAGACCCCCGGCGAGGAGCGCGAGCGGCTGATCAATGCCTTCAAGGACCAGCAACTCAAGTATCTGGTCAATGTCGCGGTGCTCACCACCGGCTTCGATGCGCCGCATGTCGACTTGATCGCCATCCTGCGGCCCACGGAATCCGTCAGTCTCTACCAGCAGATCGTCGGGCGCGGCCTGCGTCTGAGCCCCGGCAAGACGGACTGTCTGATTCTCGACTACGCCGGCAATCCCTGGGACCTCTACGCGCCGGAGGTGGCGACGCCGAAACCGGCCGGCGACACCGAGATCGTGCAGGTCGAGTGCCCGGTGTGCGGCAACGCCAATCTTTTCTGGGGACGCAAGGATGGCGAGCTGGTGGTCGAGCACTTCGGGCGCCGGTGTCAGGGGCTGGTCGAGTCGCCGGAGGGCGAGGGCAGGCCGCTGGTGCAGTGCGACTTCCGCTATCGTGCCAAGGCCTGCCCGCAGTGTGGCGAGGCCAATGACATCGCCGCCCGCCATTGTCACGCCTGTCAGGCACGGCTGGTCGACCCGGATGACAAGCTGCGCGATGCGCTCAAGCTGCGTGACGCACGGGTGCTGCGCGTCAGCGGCTGGCAGCTGGAGGAGGCGCGCAACGGGCGCGGTCTGCCACGCTTGAAGGTGACCTATTACGACGAGGATGGCACCGATCTGTCCGAGTGGTTCGCGCTCGAGACCTCCGCCCAGCGTCACGCCTTCCGCTTGAGCTTCCTCGCGCGTCATCTGCGCGCGCCGGGCAGTGACTGGGCACCGAAGGACATCGCCGAGGTGCTGGCAGGCGAGGAGCGTCTCAAGGCGCCGGACTTCGTCATCGGGCGCAAGAGCGGGCGTTACTGGCAGATCCGCGACAAGCTGTTCGACTACGCCGGGCGCTATCGCACCGGCATCGCCGCCGGCTGACAGGCGCGCTGGCCGCTGCTTGATCCGGTCGCGTGGCGCATGTTGTCAGGGACACGACGTCGCGGGGATGCTGATCGGGGCCTCGGGTTGCTAGACTGGCGGCTTCATACGCCTCAGGGAGAACTCACAAGGTGAGTGCCACCGATACCTCGGCCAGGCTGGTGTCCGGCTTACGCCCCACCGGACACCTGCAACTCGGACACTATCAATCAGTGATCCGGCGCTGGACCGAGCTGCAATACCATCACGATGCCTATTTTCTGGTCGCCGACTGGAACGCGCTGGCGGTCAGCGGTCACGCGCCTCACGAGATCGAGCAATACAGCTGGGCGATGGTGATCGACTGTCTCGCCTGTGGGGTCAATCCCAAGGTCGCTACCCTGTTCATCCAGTCGTGGGTGCCGGAGCTGACCGATGTGCACATGATCCTGGCCAGCGTCACGCCCAAGGCCTGGCTGGAGCGTCTGCCCAGCTACCGCGAGATGGTCGCCGGGCTCGGTGAGCAGCAGGGTGCCAGCCTGGCCATGCTCGGTGCGCCCCTGATGCAGGCGGCCGACATTCTGGCGCTGCGGGGGCAGGTGGTGCCCGCCGGCCCCGAGCAGCGTGCGCATATCGAGTTCACCCGTGAGGTCGCCCGGCGCTTCAATCATCGCTATGGCCGCGATGCCGGCTTCGAGGAGCAGGCTGAACGCGCCATCGCGCGCCTGGGCAAGAAGAGCGGTCGCCTGTATCGCGAATGGTTGAGCGACTATCAGGAAGAGGGCGATCTCGAGGCCTTCGAGCGTGCGCGCGGCCTGCTGGCCGAGACCAGCAAGCTCAACCGCAACCAGCAGGAGCGCCTGCTCGGCTATCTGGAAGGTGGCGGGCGGCGCATCCTCGGCGAGCCGGAACACTGGCAGGGCGAGGTCGAGCCGCTGCTGGGCATGGAGCTCAAGACGCACAAGGCCGCACGGGAAGACGCCATCTTCCTGCGCAGCGGGCGCGACGATATCGCGGCCTGCGTGCGCGAGATGCCCACCGACCCTGCGCGCGTGCGTCGCAAGGACCCCGGTGACCCGCAGCGCTGCCCGCTGTGGACACTGCATGAAAGCTTCACGCCCGCCTCGGACCGCCAGTGGGCGGAGGAGGGCTGCCGTGATGCCAGCATCGGCTGCCTGGACTGCAAGGGCTGTCTGATCGAGCATGTCGACGCGGCTCTTACGCCGATTCGTGAGCGTGCCGAGGCGCTGGAAGGGGAGCATGGCAAGGTGCGCACCATGATGACAGAAGGCGCCGAGCGGGCCCGCGACACCGTGCGTGACACCCTGGATGAGCTGCGGCGCGTGATCGGCCTGACCTATCGCTAGACGCGGGCAGCGCCGAGCGCGGCCCCGGCGTATCACCGGCGGCGTAAAGACTTGGGGGATGGGGCGCGAGCCGCTAGAATGCCCGTCCCCCAGACCCACCTTCACCCGCCTCCTGCAGGAGATGTCATGAGCGACCTGCTCGATGGCGCCAGTTTTGCCCTCACCGATGGGCATCAGCCCGCACCTCTCGTCACGCCCCCGACGGCGGCGTCGACGGTGCTGGCGCGCGTCAACGACACCGCGCTCACCGAGATGCCGCAGGACCTGTACATCCCGCCGGAGGCGCTGCGTGTCTTTCTCGAGACCTTCGAGGGGCCGCTGGATCTGCTGCTCTACCTCATCCGTCGCCAGAATCTCGATATCCTCGCCATCAATGTCGCGGCCATCACCCATCAGTACATCGAGTATGTCGAGCTGATGCATGCCATGCAGATTGACCTGGCCGGTGAATACCTGCTGATGGCCGCGATGCTGGCGGAGATCAAGTCGCGCAGCCTGCTGCCGCGTCAGCCCAAGGCGACTGATGACGACGAAGAAGAGGACCCGCGCGCCGAGCTGATTCGCCGCCTGCAGGAATACGAGCAGACCAAGCTGGCCGCCGAAGGGCTGGATGAGATGCCGCGTCAGGGCCGCGACTGGTTCGTGGCCACGGCAGATCTGCCCGAACTCGAGACGCGCGTGGTGCACCCTGATGTCGACCTGTCGGAATTGCTCGGCGCGCTGTCCGGTCTCCTGCGTCAGGCGGACCTCGTCCAGGCGCACACCATCTCGCGTGAGGTGATGTCGACCCGCGAGCGCATGCTGGCGATCATGAATCTGTTGACCCATGAGCACTTCACGCCCTTCGAGAAGCTGTTCACGCTCGAGGAGGGGCGTGCCGGGGTGGTGGTCAGCTTCATGGCGATTCTGGAGCTGGCCAAGGAGTCGATGATCGAGATCGTCCAGAATGCGCCGCTGTCACCGATTCACGTGCGCGCCCGCACGCCGGAACCGGACCCCGAGGATGACGAGGACTGGCTGGCGCTGGAATTCGCCGACGAAGACGAGGTGGCGGCCGATCAGGGGGCGTTCGATGACGCAGCGTACGATGACGCAGTGTCCGATGATGCGCAGACGTCACCTTCCTTACCCCCATCCGACGAGCAGGAGAACGCGGCGTCATGAGTTTGCGCGATGTCCCGCTGGACCAGATCATCGAAGCTGCCCTGCTGGCCGCCGGCGAGCCGCTGACGCTAGAGCGCCTGGCCGGTCTGTTCGATGAGTATTCAAGCCCGACCAGGCCTGCGCTGCGCGAGGCGTTGGGCAAGCTGGAAGCGCGTCACCCGGCCGACAAGAGCGCGCTGGAGCTGATCGAGACCGCCAGTGGCTGGCGGCTGCGCGTTCGCCAGCAGTATTCCCCCTGGGTATCGCGGCTGTGGGAAGAGCGCCCGCAACGTTATTCACGCGCCTTGCTGGAGACCCTGGCGCTGGTGGCCTATCGTCAACCGGTGACCCGCGGCGATATCGAGCAGGTGCGTGGCGTGACGGTCAGCTCCTCGATCATGCGTACCCTGGTCGAGCGCGGCTGGGTGAGAGTGGTCGGTCACCGTGATGTGCCGGGGCGTCCGGCGGTCTTCGCCACCACGCGTCAGTTCCTCGATGACTTCGGTCTCAAGACGCTGGAAGAGCTGCCGCCGGTGCATGAACTGAAAGGCTTCGAAGGACTCGAACAGCTCGAGGCAGACCTGTATGATGTGCCGCCCTCTCAGACCTTGCCGCTGCCGGACGACCCGGACGGCGAGGCGGAGGAGGCACCGGCAGACGGCGTTGATGCAGGAGCTGATCCAGAGCATGAGACAACGCCTGAGTCAGCACCTGACGCAGAGACTGGGGGAAAGACTGGGGGAAAGACTGAGTCAGGCGCTGAGACAGGGCTTGGGACAGGGCTTGATACAGGGCTTGAGTCAGATCTTGAGGCCGACACTGGCACCCCGGTGCCCGACGACTGGCAACCGCCGGACGTCACCGCCGAGCAGCTGGAAGAGGCGCTGAAGATGCGCGCACTCGATACCTCCGGTGCCTCGGCTGACACACCGAACACAGCAGCACCCTCCGCCTCACAGGCGGAAAATGACCACGCCGGGATGGCGTCCACCGGCTCGGGGTTCGACTTCGCCACACTCGAAGCGCGCCTCAGCCAACGTTTGCGCGGTGCAGACGAGGATGACGACGCTGCCGATGCGCAGCCGCACGACTCCTCCGCTGCCGGGACCGTCGATGATGACGACCCTGCGTAGGCGAAACTCCTATAGATGAAATGGTTCATGTCATGAGCAAGACAGACTCTGATAAGCGCAAGACCTCTCGCCCCGGCAGCAGCCAGGCAGGCAACAAGCAGGCTGGCGGCAAGCACGCCGGTGGCAAGGCCGTGACCGGCAAGGCCTTCGCGGACAAGAACGTCGCGGACAAGCGCGCGGCAGATGCTGCCGACAAGCGTGGCGAGCAGGCCCGCCCGACCCGTGATACCGGCAAGTCCACGCGCGGTAGCAAGGCCAATGTCGGCAAGAAGCCGGCCGCCGCCGACGCGCCGGAACTGCGTCCGCTGCCGCCGCAGGCCAAGGGCGACAAGCTGGTCGAGGACGAGAAACTGCAGAAGGTGCTGGCGCGCTCCGGTCTCGGCTCCCGCCGTGAGATGGAAGTCGCCATCAGCGCCGGTCGCGTCAAGGTCAACGGCAAGGTCGCCCAGCTGGGCGATCGCGTCGGCCCGCGTGACCAGGTCAGCCTCGATGATCGTCCGCAGAGCCTGAAGGGCGCCGAAGAGACGGCGCGTCGCGTCATCATGTACAACAAGCCGGAAGGCGAGCTGTGCACGCGCAAGGACCCGGAAGGCCGCCGCACCGTCTTCGAGCGTCTGCCGCGTCTGAAGGGCGAGCGCTGGATCGCGATCGGTCGTCTCGACATCAACACCAGCGGTCTGTTGCTGTTCACCACCGATGGTGAGCTGGCCAACCGTCTGATGCACCCGTCAACCCAGATCGAGCGTGAGTACGCCGTGCGTGTCATGGGTGAGGTCAAGCGCGAGCACGTCGTCAACATGGTCAATGGCGTGATGCTCGAAGATGGCCCGGCACGTTTCACCGATGTGCAGGAATTCGGTGGCGAAGGCATCAACAGCTGGTTCCACGTCGTGATCATGGAAGGCCGCAACCGTGAGGTTCGCCGTCTGTGGGATTCCCAGGGCCTGACCGTCAGCCGTCTGAAGCGCGTGCGCTACGGCAACATCTTCCTCGACAAGCGCGCTCGCGCCGGTGAGTGGGTGGAGATGGAGCAGAGCGAGATCGATGAGCTGTCCACGCTGGCAGGTCTCGAGCATCGCAAGGCGCCGGCCCTGACGCCGGATGAGCAGAACCGCTGGAGCCGCGACAAGCAGAAGCGTCGTCCGGTGCGCGCCATGAAGAAGCCGCCGCAGCGTACGCGCAAGCCGCGCTGATGGCGCAGTCGGTGAGGGCGGCGATGCGCCGTCATTCACTGACATGGCATAAGCTCGTGGACACGCCACAAGCTCGTGCGACCTAAGTGGTAACCCGCAAGCCCGCGCTCATCGCGGGCTTGCGTGTCTTTGTCACAGGGGCTGGCCCACGCGCTGTCCGGGCTCTGGCGCAGGCGCTGGCCACGCGCTGGCGCGGGCGTTTCGCGAGGTGCCAGCGGACAAGCTGGTCATTTACTTGAAGTTTTTTTGCAAAAGGCTTGCGTCGAAACGGGATCGGCGGTATCTTACGTCCCGCTTCGCAAGGGTCGTTAGCTCAGTGGTAGAGCAGTTGGCTTTTAACCAATTGGTCGAAGGTTCGAATCCCTCACGACCCACCATTCTCTGGAATGGTCTCTTGCAAAGCACCCGGCGGCGGGTCGTTAGCTCAGTGGTAGAGCAGTTGGCTTTTAACCAATTGGTCGAAGGTTCGAATCCCTCACGACCCACCATCCGCCACCCAGTTTTGGGTCGTTAGCTCAGTGGTAGAGCAGTTGGCTTTTAACCAATTGGTCGAAGGTTCGAATCCCTCACGACCCACCAGATCTTGCCCCGTGCCTTCATTGGCGCGGGGCAATTTTTGTTACGCGAAAGGAAAGAGTCCGTTGCCCCCAAGTCGACTGGAGCCGTGATCGCGCCAGGCGTATCCTTGTGGGCGAGCCAAGGCTCTTGTCCGCCCAGTGCGGACGACGCTGCGGGCGATAGACGCCCAAGGCACACGCCGCAGTCTGGGGAGCCCAGCTGCAGCGCTGGCAGGGCCGCCACGGGCCGTTCGTGTCCGGGCCGAGTCCTGACCCACTCAGCACAGGGGGAGCCCCTGTGGGCTAGGTGAGAGACACATGAACAGCCTGACTAATGCCATGCCGGGTCGTGAGGCCCACAATGCCGTCCGTGAGCAGGTGCGCGAGCATCTGGCCCGCGCTTACTGCCCGACACGCCCCGCCGCCGAAGATGCCGCGCTGATCGATGAGATCAAGCAGCTGCTCATCGAGCGTGATGCCGCACTGGTCGCGCATTACTACTGTGACGACGCCATCCAGCAGCTGGCCGAGGAAACCGGCGGCTGCGTGGCCGACTCGCTCGAGATGGCACGTTTCGGTGCCCGCCATGATGCCTCGACGCTGATCGTCGCCGGCGTGCGCTTCATGGGTGAGACTTCCAAGATCCTGTCGCCGGAGAAGCGCGTGCTGATGCCGACGCTGGAGGCGACCTGCTCGCTGGACCTCGGCTGCCCGGAAGACGAATTCGCGGCCTTTTGTGATGCTCATCCCGACCGCACCGTGGTGGTGTACGCCAATACCTCGGCGGCCGTGAAGGCGCGCGCCGACTGGGTGGTGACCTCCTCGATCGCCGTCGATGTCATCGAGCACCTGCACGCCCGGGGCGAGAAGCTGATCTGGGCGCCGGACAAGCATCTGGGCGCCTACGTGCAGAAGCAGACCGGTGCCGACATGCTGCTGTGGGACGGCGCCTGTATCGTCCACGACGAGTTCCGTGCCCAGGGCGTCAGTGACCTGCTCAAGGTCTACCCGGACGCCGCGGTGCTGGTGCACCCTGAATCACCGCAGTCGGTGGTCGAGCTGGCCGATGTGGTCGGTTCCACCTCGCAGCTGATCAAGGCCGCCGTCGAGCTCGACAATCAGCAGCTGATCGTCGCGACCGATCGTGGCATCTTCTTCAAGATGCAGCAGGCCGCGCCGCACAAGCAGCTGTACGAGGCGCCGACCGCCGGCAATGGCGCGACCTGCAAGAGCTGTGCGCACTGCCCGTGGATGGCGATGAACGGCCTGGAGAATCTGGCCGCCGTGCTGCGTCGCGATCCGTCGGAAGCCAATGCCGAGGAAGTCTTCGTCGATGATGACCTGCGTGAGCGCGCCCTGAAGCCGTTGACGCGGATGCTGGAATTCAATCGCGGCTGAGGGCTGACGCTGATCGCCACCGTTTGATGTCTGCATGAACCAGAACCGCCGCTCCCGATTCCTCGGGGCGGCGGTTTTTGTTTGCCTGGTGCTGCGAGAGGGAGCGTGCCTCAGAACTCCTCGATGGCGTTGCGATAGCGCTTGAAGTCCTCCCGGCGTGAACTGATACGGTTGGCCATGCTGAAGTCGCCGTTCTTGCGCGCGGCCTCGTCGGCCAGCTTGAGCTGAGCGAAGGCCTTGTCCATGCGGCCCTCCAGCTGGTCGAATTCGGCGCGATACAGGAAGGCTTCGGCGGTGTGGCCGCTGCGCCCACTGGCTTCGGAGGCCAGGCTCCAGACCTTGGGGTCATCGGGATGATCGCGGCGCATGTCTTCCAGCTGCTGGCGCGCGGCGGCGGGGTCCTGTTGCAGCGCGACTTCCGCCATGGCCAGCCGGGTCGGCAGGTAGTCGGGTTGCAGGCGCAGCAGGCGTCTGGCGCGGCGGGTCGCCTCCTCATAACGCCGGGCATCCCGCGCGACCTCGACCGCACTGGCGCTGATCAGGGTCAGGTCAGGGTGCTTGTCGTGCAGGCGATCCAGCGCGGCCAGTGCCTTGTCGACCTGGTTGTGCTCCGCCGCGGCCAGCGCCTGGTAGTAGGCAATCGCGTCGGGGTCGGGGTTGTCTTCGCGCAGTGTCGTCAGCCCCTGCTCGGGCTGGCGCAGGTTGAGCGCCAGCAAGGCGCGGGCACGGATCATCGCGTAGGCGAGCTGCGCGAGCGGGTCGGGAGTCACCTTCTGCATGGCGTCGGCACGCGCCTGGGTGTCGCCGATGCGCGCCTCGGTCACTGGGTGCGTGAGCAGAAATTCCGGTGCATTGCCGCCCTGCAGGCTGGCCATGCGTTGCATGGCGCGGAACATGCGCGGCATGGCCTCGGGGTCGAAGCCGGCGCGTGACAGCGCATCGATGCCGACGCGGTCAGCCTCCTGCTCGAAGCGGCGAGAATAGGCCAGCTGATCGGAAATGGCGGCGGCCTGGGTGCCGGCCATGGTCGCGATGCCCGCTGAACCGCCTCCACCCGCCGCGATCACCATGCCGGCGAGGAAGCCGGCCAGCGTCGGCAGGCGTGTCTCGGCCTGGCGCTCCATGTTGCGCGCGAAGTGATGCTGGGAGAGGTGGCCCAGTTCGTGGGCGAGTACCGAGGCGAAGGCGTCGCGGTCCGGCGCGAAGGCGAACAGCCCCGTATTGACGCCGACCACGCCGCCGGGCACCGCGAAGGCGTTCAGCTGGCTGCTGGCGACCAGCGTGATGATGAAATTGCGCTCATCCAGCTCGCTCCACGGCGCCAGTTGACGCACGATGCTACCGATCCAGTCCAGAGTGATGGGATCATCCCATTCACGCACATGGGCGCGGAACTGACGCAGCCAGGCGCGACCGATACGATATTCATCGTTGCTGGAGATGCCGCCACTCGCACTCCCCAGGTCAGGCAGTCCATAGTCGTTGTGGGATGCGGCCGGCGCACTGGCGACCGGCGCGCCCATCAGCAACAGGCCGAGCAGGGCGCTCGACAGGGTGGCAAGCCCGCGGCGTCCGATGCGGACGCGTCCGCTCAAGGGGGGCAGCAACGACATGCAGGCAATCCTCTTCGATATGGCGCAAGGTGCGGTCGGCTCGCAGGATTGCCGGGCGCCGCACTGGCGTTGACGGCCCTGCGTGAGCCCGGGCAAGACGCAGCCGCGCAGGGCGGAAAGTTGCTTTGTCAGGCAAGGTGCCCTTAAATCGGGGCGTTTTCAAGCTGCACCCTCCATGGCGTGCGGCAGAACATCATAACGAGAACGGAAGGGCAGATGGCATTCGAACGACCTGGCGCTGAGACTGCGAATCCGATGGCTGACTCCACGGCCGATACCCACCTGCAGACGCTGGATGCGCGCGGCCTGCACTGTCCGTTGCCGCTGCTGCGCACCAAGCTCAAACTGGCTGGCATGAGTGCCGGCGAGCAACTCGAGGTCCTCGCCAGTGACGCCGGCGCCTGGGGCGACATCCCTGCCTATCTGGCGCTGAGCGATCACGCGCTGGTCTCGCGTGAAGAGACGCCAGAGGGCGATTATCGCTTCGTGATCAAGGCGCTGTGCGAGGAAGATCCGTCATGACCATGAAGACGTTGTTGCGTGGCTGGATCGAACGCTATTTCTCCGACGAAGAAGCGGTGGTGCTGTTTCTGGTGCTGGTGCTGGTGTTCGCCGCCGTCATTCTGCTCGGCAGCATGCTGGCGCCATTCTTCACCGCCCTGATCGTCGCCTTCCTGCTGCAGAGTGGCGTGAGCTGGATGGAGCGCCGTGGCCTGCCGCGCCTGGCGGCGGTCAGCCTGATGACGCTGGTGTTCATGGGCATCATGCTGGCCAGTGCGCTGATCCTGCTGCCGCTGGTCTGGCATCAGCTGGCCAATCTGATCCAGGAGATTCCCGGCATGTTCGCCTCCGGGCAGCGCTGGCTGGGCGAGTTGCAGGAGCGCTTCCCCGGCCTGATCACGCCGGAGCAGGTCCAGCAGTGGGTCGGCGCCGCCGGACGTGAGCTGACCCAGTTCGGGCAGCGCGCGGTATCGCTGTCGCTGGCGTCGCTGGGCAACCTGATGGGCGTGGTGATCTACCTGGTGCTGGTGCCGATCCTGGTGTTCTTCATGCTCAAGGACCGCGAGCGGCTGGTGGACTTCACGCTGGCGCTGCTGCCACGCAAGCGCCTGCTGATGAGCCGGGTCTGGAACGAGATGGATGACCAGATCGCCAACTTCGTGCGCGGCAAGGTGATCGAGATCGTCATCGTCGGCGGCGTCAGCTACGTCACCTTCGTCGCCTTCGGGCTGCCGTATTCGGCGCTGCTGGCGATCGTGGTCGGCTTCTCGGTGCTGATTCCCTACATCGGCGCGGCAGGGGCGACCTTGCCGGTCGCCGCCGTCGCCGGTTTCCATTACGGGCTGGGCGACACCTTCATGTACG
>Ga0208183_1000320_pt1 | contig 25558 bp, 25 predicted proteins | sample MalvirDeepMed_51_FD_184251 | JGI IMG/M metagenome (GOLD analysis project Ga0208183, IMG submission 184251) | Marine viral communities from the Global Malaspina Expedition - Malaspina viral metaG DeepMed_51 (SPAdes) (version 2) | ecosystem: Environmental > Aquatic > Marine > Oceanic | place... | reverse complement strand
CCGTATAACCACTCGGGCGCACCGGCCTTGATCGCCAGCGACAGGACGATGAAAAATAGCGACATGAAGGCGATCGAGTAAGTCACGAAAATCGCATGATCGTAGGCGCGGAAGCCGGGCCGCCACAGGAACAGCATCCACACGAACGGCACCGAGATCGGGATCAACAGCCAGCTGAACTTGTACCCGTTGGCCTGCAATTTGTAGAGCATCAGGCCGGGGTTCTTCTGCCATTTCTCCAGTCCGTGATCGATGAATGCGATCCCGGTCGTGCCGGTGGTGAAATCGCCCGCCATGATGTCCTGCTCGGCCAGAACCTCTTCGCTGCGGCGCAAATCGGCGATGCTCTGATCCGCCTTCGCAACACGCTCCTCGGCGGCGGTCCGCTCGGGCGCGTCGGGGGCGAGGGCGGCGAGTTCGGCCTGCGCCTCGACCCGCTCGGCCTCCAGCGCCTGCTCCGCGGTTTCCAGCGTCTGGCGCATATTCGCGCCCGGATTAAGCTCGGTCGGCGTCGTCAGGCCGATCGCCTGAAAGATGGCGAACATCAGGAAGATGGTGAACAGGAACAGCGCCATCGGCGACACGAACCGCGCCCGCTCCCCCTCGATATAGCGGCGGGTCAATTCGCCCGGCTTCGCCACCAGCATGGGCAGGGTTTTCCAGGTCTTGCCTTCGAAATGCAGCGCCCCGTGCAGGAGATCGTGCATGAAGGCGCCCAGCGTGCGGTGAAGATGCGCCGCCTGGCCGCATTGGTGGCAGTGTGGCCCCTGTAGCGCCGTGCCGCAATTGAGGCAGGCGCTCTCGGCGAAATGGCCGTGATCGAGCGGCTGGCCGTTCGCGGCATTCGCCTTGCTTCCCGCGCCCACCGCTCGCGCGAACAGGCCCCCTTCGACAGCGGTGCCGATGCCATCGCCAAAATCGCTCATGATTGCCCTCCACCCATGCCCTTATCGCGGCAGGGCCGCCCGCGTCCAGTTGGAACATTTGTCGAACATCGGCGTTCGGTCAGGAAAGGAGATTTTAGATGACTGCCACCCGACCGAACGAGCATCCCAAATCCGATCCGGTCTCCAACGCCGAAAAGGACCCGGATAACTGGACCACGGGCAACGAGCGGATGACCGGCGCGCAGGCGAGCTATCTCAAGACTTTGTGCGAGGAAGCGGGCTGCCCCGAACGCTACGACACAGAACTGAGCAAGGCGGACGCATCGAAGATGATCGACGAATTGCAGGGCGAGACCGGGCGCGGCCAGTAATCCGGCCAAAACGAAGCAGACACGAAAAAGGCCGCCCGATCGGGGGCGGCCTTCTTCCTGTTCGATGCGGGCACTTTGGCCCCGAGATCAACTCTCGAAATCAGCCCTCGTAGTCGGCACCGATCGAGGTCGAGCGGGTGGGCGCGGATGCCGTGATCCGCAGCGCTTCAGCCGATTGGCTGAGCGAGCCGACCTCGTCCGCATCGTCCTCGTCATCGGGCAGGATCTTCTGCAGGTTGACGACCGAGGCTTCCATCAGATCCTTCGGCTTGACGGTCTGTTCCGCGATTTCGCGCAGGGCCACGACCGGGTTCTTGTCGCGATCGCGCTCGATGGTCAGTTCCGCACCGCCCGAGATTTCGCGCGCGCGCTGGGCGGCGAGCAGGACCAGATCGAACCGGTTGGGAACCTTGTCTACGCAATCTTCGACGGTGACGCGCGCCATGCAGCACTCCAGAAAGTCAGGAATTCCAGGGAAGCGCGCGAGTTAGAGCGTCACTGCCGATGAGTCAAGGAATTGCGCCCAGCCTGTCGCTTCGCCTAGAAGGCGGGAGATGGCGCAACCAGCCCCCCTCCCGGACCGCGATAGTCAGGCTTCGAGCGAAGGGGCGGCGGCATGGCAGGATGCCGAGCCCTTTACCGTCGAGGCGCAGGGGCAGTCGCTCACCTTCTACCCCGCCGGCCAGGACCGGCTGGATGCTCTGGTCGCCTTGATCGACGGCGCGGAGACGAGTTTCCGCGCCTTCTACTACATGTATGGGGACGATGCGTGCGGGGAGCGCGTGCGCGATGCCCTGGTCCGCGCGGCGCAGCGCGGCGTCGCCGTCTCGCTCGCGATCGACGGGTTCGGATCGGACAAGGTCGATGACGACTTCTTCGCGCCGCTGATCGAGGCGGGCGGGCGCTTCACCCGCTTCCAGGCCAAATGGAGCCGCCGCTACCTGATCCGCAACCACCAGAAGCTCGCCATCGCCGATCGCGCGCGCGCTATGATCGGCGGCTTCAACGTCGAGAAAGGCTATTTCGCCCCGCCGGACCAGAATGGCTGGCACGATCTTGGCCTCACTGTCGAAGGCTCGGCGGTCGACCTGCTCGATGGCTGGCTGGACAAACTCGATACCTGGATCGCCGATTCCGAAGCGCAGTTCCGCGCCATCAAGCGCACGGTCAGCCAATGGGATGGCGGCAAGGGCGCGGTGCGATTGCTGATCGGGGGGCCGAGCCGGCACCTGTCCAGCTGGGCGCAATGTGTCCAGCGCGACCTCGAAGAAGGGCGGCGGCTGGACATGGTGATGGCCTATTTCTCGCCGCCGATGAAGCTGCTGCGCCGGATCGGGCGGATCGCCCAGAAGGGCGAGACGCGGCTGATCATGGCGGCGAAGAGCGACAATGGCGCCACCATCGGGGCCACGCGCTCGCTCTACGATTACCTGCTCAGGAAACGGGCACACATCTTCGAATTCTCGCCCTGCAAGCTGCACATGAAGATCGTCGTGCTCGACGATGCGGTCTATCTCGGCAGCGCGAATTTCGACATGCGCAGCCTCTATATCAATCTCGAACTGATGCTGCGGATCGAGGACAAGGGTCTGGCGGACACGATGCGCGACTTCATCGCCGCGCATGAAGACGCCTCGAACCGGATCACGTCAGACCAACACAAGCGCGAGGCGAGCCTGTGGAACCGCATCCGCTGGAATGTCAGCTGGTTCCTGGTGACGGTAATGGATTACAACGTGTCGCGCGGGCTCAATCTGGGGCTTTGACCCGAACGCGCCCTATCCTTCGCCCCAGTCCGAATAATCGCGCTTGGCGGGCGAGGTGAACTTGGTGATCTCGCTGTGGAAATGGAGCGGCACGTTGCCGGTCGAACCGTGGCGCTGCTTCGCAACGATCAGCGTCGCCCGGTTGCGCAGTTCGAGATAGCGCTCTTCCCAGATCCGGTATTTCTCCAGCACGTCGGGCGAGCTTTCGGGGCCGGGCATGTCGGGGCGCAGCGCCTCGTGATAATAATCGCCGCGATAGATGAACCACACCATGTCGGCGTCCTGCTCGATCGAGCCCGATTCGCGCAGATCGGACAGCATTGGCCGCTTGTCCTCGCGCTGTTCGACGGCACGCGACAGCTGAGAGAGGGCGATCACCGGCACGTTCAGCTCCTTGGCGAGCGTCTTCAATCCGCGGCTGATCTCCGAAATCTCGTTGACGCGGTTGTCGCTCGCGCGTCCCGCGCCCTGCAGCAGCTGGAGATAGTCGACCACGATCAGGCCGATATCGTGGCGCCTTTTCAACCGTCGCGCGCGCGTGCGCAGCGCTGCGATCGTCAATGCGGGCGTGTCGTCGATATAGAGCGGGAGTTCGGCGAGGCGCTGGCTGGCAAAGCTCAGCTTCTGGAACTCGTCGCGGGTGATCTTGCCCGATCGCAGCGCTTCGCTGGTGATCTCGGCCTGTTCGGCGAGGATACGCGTGGCGAGCTGGTCGGCGCTCATTTCGAGGCTGAAGAAGGCGACCGGACCACCGTAATTATAGGCGCCGCCTTCGCGCTGCCATTCCATATGCGCCTCGGCGCAGTTGAAGGCGATATTGGTGGCGAGCGAGGTCTTGCCCATGCCCGGTCGTCCGGCGAGGATGATGAGGTCGGACCCGTGGAGGCCCGCCGTCTTGTCGTCGATCACGTCGAGCCCGGTGGTCTTGCCCGACAGGCCGCCGCCCGAATTCATCGCCGCCTCGGCCATTTTCAGCGCCGCGATCGAGGCGGTGCGGAAATCCTCGGCCTGGCTGCCCGTGGTGGCGCCTTCGGCGACCTGGAACAGGCTCGCTTCCGCCTTGGCGATCTGCTCCATCGGCGCGACCTCGTCCGACGTGTCGAGCGCGCCTTCGACGAGGTTGCGCCCCACGCTGACCAGTTCGCGCAAGAGAGCGAGGTCGTAGATCTGCCCCGCCAGTTCGCGCGGGGCGAGCAGGCCCTGTCCATCGGCGGTCAGCTTGGCGAGATAGACCGTTCCGCCCAGCGCCTTCAGCGCCTCGTCCTGTTCGAAATAGGGTTTCAGCGTCACCGGAGTGGCGATCGAGTTGCGCTCGATCAATTTCAGCACGCGTTCGTAGATGCGCTGATGGACGGGCTCGTGGAAATGGCCCGGACTGATCGGGGTCTGCAATTCCTCGATCACCTTGTTGTCGATCAGGACCGCGCCGAGAAACGCGGCTTCGGCTTCGAGATTGGACGGCAAAGCGCGGGTCTGCTCCCTTTCCGGGGACGCGGACTCGTTCGAATCGGAGGGGCGCAGGAGGACAGTGGGTTCGGGCATCCGGCCATCATGCGGGAAGTGGCGGCGGGGTGGAAGGGCACGTTTCGGGGCCTCCTGAATTCCCCTGTGGGTTGATGTGGATAGGTCTCTCGGGGACGCAAAATTCCTCGACGCGCGATCAAGCCTTGTCCCCGACCCGCTGTGTCTGCGATGGCGAAGCCAGCATCATGGCCGACTCAATGCCTCCTCCCCCGACCCCGCCCGGCGCGGACTTCAGGATCGCCTCGATCGAACTGGACGAGGATACGATCATCTGGCGCAATGCCGATATCGAGCAGGAGCGCCGTGTCGCGATCTTCGACCTGATCGAGGAAAACACCTTCAAACCGCTGCGCGCGGCGGAGCGTGGGGCGCTGGGCCCCTACGATCTGACGCTGGCCGTGCAGGACGGGCGGCTGGCGCTGACCATCGCGCAGGAGGGCGGTGAGGTCAGCGAACAATTGGTGCTCGGCCTGGCGCGCTTTCGCCGGCCGATCCGCGATTATTTCGCGATTTGCGACAGCTATTACCAGGCGATCCGCAAGGCCACCGCTGCCGAGATCGAGACCATCGACATGGCCCGGCGCGGCGTACACAACCGCGCAGCCGAGCTTTTGATGGAGCGGCTGGAAGGCAAGATAGACACCGATTTCGCCACCGCGCGGCGGCTCTTCACGCTCATCTGCGTCCTCCACATCAAGGGCTGAGCGGATGGCGCGCGCATCTCGCAGGCGGCCCGGCCGTACCGGGGCCAGGCGCACTCGCTCCAGCCGTAACGGGGGCACGAGCCGCTTCGCCCACGCGCTCGCGGTGCTTGTGCTGCTGGCGGTAATCGCCGGGGCGTGGGGCTGGTGGGAAGCGCGCAGCTGGCGCCCGGACGAGGGGGAGTGGCCCGATCAGGGCGCCTTGGTCGGCGCGCGGGACGGGACAGTCGCGTTCGCCACGCTGAGCGGGCTGGGTGCGAATTTCGTCTATCTCGAAGCGAGCGAGGGCGCCCGCACGCAGGATCGCGCCTTTCCCGACAATGTCGATGCGGCGCGGCAGGCCGGCCTGCAGGTGGGGGCAGTCCACATATTCGACCCCTGCGTGGCCGCCGACGGGCAATCGGCCAATTTCGTCACCATGGTGCCGCGCGATGCCGACATGCTGCCCCCTGTGCTCGCATTGGAGCGGACCTCGGAAGATTGCCCCGAGCGCGTCAGCCGCGCCGCGATCCAGAGCGAGCTGATGACGCTGGTCAACCAGATCGAGGCCCATGCGGGCCAGCCCCTGATCCTGAAAATCTCGCCGCAATTCGAGGAACGCTACGGAATCGCCGCGCGGATCGAGCGCAATCTGTGGCTGGAGCGTGACTGGTTCGAACCCGATTATGGCGGTCGGCCCTGGCTGTTATGGACCGCCAATGGCGAATTGCAGACCGAGGCGGCGGAAGGTCCGCTGCGCTGGGTGGTGGTGCGCCCCTGAAGACCGATAAGGCCGTAGACCTTCGACAAGCCCGCCGGGACGCGATACGAGCCGATCCATGACAGACGACGATCTCATCTCTGCCGCCCGCGAGGCCGCACAGCAGTCCTATTCGCCCTATTCGCGTTTCGCGGTCGGCGCGGCCCTGCGTTTTGCCGACGGTAGCGTGACGACCGGCACCAATATCGAGAATGCGAGCTATGGCCTCGCCCTGTGTGCCGAAACGGTCGCTGTGGCCAAGGCCATGGCGGAGGGCGTGCGCGGCGGGTTGGAGGCCGTGGCGGTGACGGGGCCGGGCGATATGCCGATCACGCCGTGCGGCCGCTGCCGCCAGGTCCTGAACGAACTGGCCCAGTTGGGGGGCACCGATCCCGATGTGCTCTGTGTGGGGCCGGACACGGTTCAGCGCGTGAAACTGTCCGACCTGCTCCCCCACGCTTTCGGGCCCGCGAGCCTGACGTGACCACGCGCCGCGCCGCGCTGGCCGGATTGGCGGCATTTGCGGCCAGCCCGCTCCTGCCCGCGCCTTCTTTGGCGCGGGGCCTCAGGAAGCCGCCACGCCTGCGCCTGGGCGACACGGTGGGGCTGGTCGCGCCAGCGAGTGCGGTGTCGGAGCGCCAGATCGCGGATTCGCTGTTCACGATTCGCGGGATGGGTCTGGTGCCCCGGCTCGGCAAGCATATCGCCGATACCTCCGGCTATCTCGCCGGGGACGATGCGGCGCGGGCGAGCGACCTCAATAGGATGTTCGCCGACCCTGACATCCGCGCAATCTTCGCGATTCGCGGTGGCTGGGGCTCGGCGCGCATCCTGCCGCTGCTCGACTGGGCTATGATCCGCCGCAATCCCAAACTGGTGATCGGGTATAGCGACATCACGGCGCTGCATCTGGCCATCGCCGAACGGGCGGGCTTCATGACGCTGCACGCGCCCAATGCGTCCAGTTCGTGGCCCGAGCATAGCTGGAACAGCCTGTGGCGGCTGGCCTTCACCGGCGAGACGCCGGTGCTGGGCGGGGCAGCCGAAGAACCGGGTCGTCCCGCACCGCTCGGCCGCACGATCACACAGGGGCGTGCGCGCGGTCGTCTGCTTGGCGGCAATCTCACGGTGCTGACCGCGCTGATGGGCACGCCATGGCTGCCCGATTTCGACGGCGCGGTGCTCTTCCTCGAAGACATCGCCGAAGCGGAATACCGGATCGACCGGATGCTCCAGCAATTGTCGCTCGCAGGCGTACTCGGGCGGCTTTCAGGCGTAATATTCGGGCGGTGCACTTCCTGCGCGACAAGCGACCCCGATTACGAGGGCTTCTCGCTCGACGAGGTGCTCGACACGCATCTCGCGCCGCTCGGCATTCCCGCTTTCGTGGGTGCGAATATCGGCCATCTGGCCAACCAGCTCAGCCTGCCGCATGGCGGCGAGGTCGAAATCGACGCCGCCGCCCGTACGATCCACCTGCTGGAACCGATGGTGGGCTAGGCGCCCCTTAGTCCTCGGTTTCCAGCCATTCGAGCAGGCTGGCGAGACAGTCGCGCGCCAGCATTTTCGAGCGTTCCGGGCTCCAGCCCTGATCGGGTTCGGGATTGGCGGGATTGTCCTTGTACGGCATTTCCAAGGTCATCGCACACGCGCCGAAGCGTTCGGCCACCTGATTGGTGCTCATCGACAGGTTCGCGGTGCCGGGCTTCGATTTGACGTAGCCCTGCTCGGTCTGGAAATCGGGGCTGCGCCGGTCGAGGATTTTCTCGTAGCGATAATATTTCTCGCCCTGCTCGTCGGTCCAGCTCGGAATGCCTTCGAACCCGGCCAGAAACGCGACCGGGATGGCTTCGTCCCCGTGGACGTCCATGGCGAAATCGACGCCGGTTTCGTCCATCGCGTTGCGGATCGCCAGCACTTCGGGCGAGCGTTCGGTGGTCGGCTCGGCCCATTCGCGGTTCAGGTTCGCGCCCACGCCGTTGACGCGCAGATTGCCGTTGCGCGATCCGTCGGGGTTGCAGTTCGGCACGATGTGGAAGCGGCATTTCTGCCTCAGATTGCGACCCACGCTGTCGGCGGGATCGGTCAGGACTTCGAGCGCGCCTTCCATCCACCATTCGGCCATCGTCTCGCCCGGATGCTGACGCGCATAGAGCCAGACCTGCGTTTCGCCATCGCCCATGCTGAGGCAGTCGATCGGTTGCCCGTCGAGCGAGGAGCCCAGCGTGCGGTGGGAGACCCCCTCGCTCGCGGCGGCTTCCGATACGAGGTCGTGGTGCCGCTCCATCGAATAGGGCGCGAAATAGGCGAACCAAGCGACGTCACTGGCGGGTGTGTAGCGGATCGTCAGCGTACCGTTATCGGCGTCCTTGTCGAAGCTCGACTTCGCACGACCCCAATAATCGCGATCCTCCGAGACCACCGCGTCGTATTCGGGCCAGCCGCCGGGATAGGCGCTGTCGTTGAGGCCGGTGATATTCAGTTCCAGCTCGCGACCTTCGGCGCCCGATACGCGGAAGTGGAACCACTGCTTGAATTCGGACTGATCATCCAGCGGGATGGCCAGCTTGGCGCTCGCCCCGTCGATCGAGAGAACCTCGATATTGCCACTGTCGAATGCGGAATCGATGCGAATATCGCTCACGTTATGGAACCTCGACCTCTCTCGTTTCACCATTATTGCCGGGAAAATCGCTGAACAGCGCGGCAGCGACCGTCTGGGCGCTGGCAGCGCGTTCCGCAAGGGGCGAGTTTTCCGATGCCGTGAAGTCGGCGCGGCCTTCCCACAACACGCGGCCGCTGCGCGCTTCGCGGATGACGACGGCCATTTCGGTGCCGATCTCCGGCCCGCCGCCGCCGCCAAGATTGATCCCGATGCCGAGGCCCAGGCCCGAGCCATAGGTCCCGGTCGAGCCTCCCACGCCGACATTGACGGGGCTGCGCCGCCCGTTCTGGCCGAGCTGGTAGCGGCTCACGCGGACTTCGGCGATCTGGCCAGCCGCAGCGCGCGCCGTCTCGCCATAGCCGACGCGGGCGAGTTCGCGCGCCACCGCAGCCTTGTAGGGCGCGAGTTCGAGACTGTCCTCTCCGCCGACCCCGGTCACGAAGATCGAGCCCTGGCCAAGCTGCGCGCGCGATGCGGGATCGAGGAAGCGGGTGACTTCGACAGGGCTGACGCGGGTCGAGGCGCAGGCGGACAGGGCGAGCGCGGACCCAAGGATGGCGGCAGTGAGCAGAGGTTTGGCGGCGGGGCGTTTCATCATGCGATCCTTCGAATGGGGAGGACGAGATAGGGCATATGGGAGGAGAACGTCCGAGCGCGCTACAATGTCCCGCGCACTGCGTTCGGCGGGTCCTGGAGGCTTCTGCCAGGCCAATTGTGGGGATGTTTCTGCAGGGGTTATGGTGCTAGCAAAGCGGCGATGAACGCAGAGCGACTCGATCCGTCTCGTGAGCCCGTGCTGGTGACCGGCGGCGCAGGCTATATCGGCAGTCACGCCGTGCTCGCTCTGCAGGATGCGGGCTGGCCGGTTGCGGTGATCGACAATCTCTTGACCGGTTTCCGCGCTGCCGTGCCCGACGGCGTGCCGTTCTACGAAGGCGATATCGCCGATGGAGATTTGGTGGCGCGGATTTGCGCCGAACAGGGGATCGGCGGAGGCCGGGGCGCGATCATGCATTTCGCTGGTTCGGTGGTGGTGCCCGAATCGGTGTCCGACCCGCTCAAATATTACGACAACAACACCGGCAAGAGCCGCGCTTTGATCGCTTCGGCGCTCAAGGCAGGCGTGCCGCGTTTTCTCTTCAGTTCCACCGCCGCGACCTATGGGACGCCCGATGTGGACGCGGTGATCGAGGATACGCCGCAGATCCCGATCAATCCCTACGGATGGTCGAAGCTGATGACCGAACGGATGCTCGCCGATGCGAGCGCGGCGCATGGCTTCGATTATTGCGTCCTGCGCTATTTCAACGTCGCGGGGGCGGACCCGGAGGGGCGCGCCGGGCAATCGACCGCAGGGGCGACCCATCTTATCAAGGTGGCGTGCGAGGCGGTCATCGGCCAGCGCGATGCGGTCGGCGTGTTCGGGACCGATTTCGACACGCAGGATGGCACGGGCGTGCGCGATTACATCCATGTCAGCGATCTCGCCGCCGCGCATGTCCTCGCTTTGGAGGCCCTGATGGCGGAGCCGGGGCATTCGCTGACGATGAATTGCGGCTATGGGCACGGATTTTCCGTGCTCGACGTGCTCGATGCGGTCGACCGTGTGAGCGGGAAGCGGGTCGAGCGGCGGATGGAACCGCGACGGGCGGGCGATCCGGCCAAGCTCATCTCCGATCCCTCGCGCCTGCGCGCGACGCTTCCCTGGCAGCCGCGCCATGACGACCTCGACACGATCGTGCGTCATGCGCTTGCGTGGGAACGCCGCCTAATGGATCAGGCGGCGGCGCTAAACGATTGACGCGGCGGGCGCGCCCCGCTAACTGCCCCGCTTGAAATCCGCGCGTCGGAGCCCATCTCCGGCGCGCGCTTGTTTTTGAGAGCGGCCCGCGCGCCACACAATTTCGAGAGAACCGATGAAGATCCGCAACAGCCTCAAATCGCTGAAGAACCGCCACCGCGATTGCCGCGTGATCCGTCGTCGCGGCCGCACCTACGTCATCAACAAGACCAATCGCCGCTTCAAGGCCCGCCAGGGCTGAGCGAATCGGCGAGTCCTAGGGCTCGCTTGCGATAATTGACCGGCCCGCCTCCTTCGTGGAGCGCGGGCCGTTCGCATTTGGATTGCCATGTCTGGAGGGCGGAATGAGCGAATCGCAAATGGGCCGCGCGGTCGAGGCCGTGGTCTTCGACGTGGGCCGGGTCCTCTATCGCTGGGACCTGCGCATCCTGTTCGAAAAACTGATCGATGACGAGGAACGGCTGAATTTCCTGCTCTCCGAGGTCGTGACCGAAGAATGGCATTTTCAGCACGATGCCGGGCGGGCGCTTGCCGATATGGTGCCCGAGCGTCAGGCGCAGTTTCCCGATTATGCCGAGGCGATCGACGCCTACGCGACTCGCTTCAACGAGACCATTCCAGGCCCCGTTCCCGGCAGCCTCGAGATCGTGCGCGAGCTACACGAACGCGCTATCCCGCTCTATGCCATCACCAATTTCGGCGCGGAATTCTGGGACGGATTTCGCCCCACCGTCCCGATCTTCGACCTGTTCCGCGATATCGTCGTGTCGGGCAAGGAAAGGATCGCCAAACCCGCTGACGCGATCTTCGCGCTCGCGGCGCGGCGATTCGGGCACGATCCCGAAAAACTGCTCTTCATCGACGACAATGCCGCGAACGTCGCCGCGGCGCGCGCGCTGGGCTGGCAGGTGCACCATTTCGCGGATGCGGGCGCGCTGCGTCACGATCTCGAGGTGCGTGGGTTGCTTTAGCCCGCATAAAGAGACCCCGGCAGCTCACGAAAGGAGTGCCGGGGCCAGGTTTCGCGCCCAATGGAGAGGGGGCGGGTTTCGTAAAGCGTGGCGGATCAGCCGTTGCAGCAAGCGAGATCCTCGGCATCGAGCGCTTCGCCATGGGCGGTGAAGCTCGCGACCGGGCCGACCTTGCGCTGCAATTCGCGGCAGACGCGTAGAGGGCGGCTTGCCGCCTTGGGCGCCGCGCAGGTCGATCCGGCACAGCGCCAGGCAACCCCGCTCGCGACGGTGCGCGTTTCCTCGGTCGGCTGGACCAGCTCGGCGACGTAGAAGCCGCCAGACTGGGCAGCGGCAGGCGCGGGCGAGAGCACGGCACCGAAAGCAGCGAAGGTGTAACCGAGCGCCAGCGTGGCGGCGGCGAGACGAGCACCGGTGTCGAAGTCGAACCGATTCGAGCGGGAAGCGATCTGAGCCATGAGAGTGGTCCTTTTTTCCAGTTGCAATATGCAACTAGTTGCGAATCGCTACCTAAAATGAAAGGTTGCGAATTGCAACTGGAAATATGTGATCGTTGCGCGTCGGCGCGAAACGGGGCTAGGACAGGTGTTTGCCGTCAAGCGGATCGAGGACACTATGGGCGAAATTCGGGAACCCTTGCGCGAACTGACCGAATGCGGCTTGCCCATGGCGCTGGAAGTCATGGGCGAGCGATGGAGCTTCATGATCCTGCGCGCGAGCTTCAACGGCCTGCATCATTTCGAGGAATTCCTGAGCGAGCTGGGTATCGCCCGCAACATCCTGTCCAACCGGCTCGGCAGGCTGGTCGAACACGGCATCCTCGAACGCCAGCCGATGGCGGAAGACCGGCGCAAGATCGAATACCGGCTGACCGAAAAGGGTATGGACCTGCTGCCGGCGATGATCGCGCTGCGCCAATGGGGCCAGAAATACGGGGCCGAAGTGGTCGAGAACCCGGTCCTCGTCGACGAGCGGGATCGCCTGCCGATCGGTCCGGTCTCGATCCTTTCGCAGGAGGGCCGCATTCTCGGTCCGGAGGATCTGGCTCTGGTCGAGCGGGCGAATGTCGGCAAGCGCGCTGATGGCTCGCAGGCGAAATCCCAGGGGACGGTGGCGCGGGGCGATAGGGCCCATTTCGAAGATCTGAAAGGCGCGGCCTGAGGCGGGAAACGCCATCCGACACGCCGTCAGATGGCCCGGAGCAAACGCCCGATGGCCGCTACATCATCGTGCGCGGGCGATTGTGGCGCGCCACCGACCCGTCCCTGGGCGAGGAAGAGCGCCAACGCTGGGTCGACGCCCTGATGGATGCCCGCCGCGCCGTCGCTGCCGCCAAGCGCGCCGACAATGCGCAGGCCGAGAAAACGGCACGCGCCGCAGTCCATGAAGCCAAGGTCGCTCTGGGCGAACGCGGCCCCGTCTGGTGGAACGACGGCGCGCCCGATTACACGCGCAAATTGGTCGAGAATACGCCCTACGCGCAAGGACGAAGCGAACGGCAGGTTAGGCGCGGGGTGCCTGTCGGCGATAGCTGAGCGCTTCGGCGACGTGGATGCGGCCCACCTCGTCCGCTCCGGCCAGATCGGCGATCGTGCGCGCCACGCGCAGCATCCTGACATAGCCGCGCGCCGACAGCCGCATCGCGTCCGCCGCCTGCATCAGCAGTTTGCGCCCCGCCTCGTCGGGTTCCGCGAAGCGGTCGAGGGCATCGCCATCCAGCTCGGCATTGCTGCGCGCGCCGCTCTCGGCAAACCGCGCCATCTGGCGTTCGCGCGCGCGGCGCACGCGTGCGGCGGCCTCAGCGCTGCCTTCGGCGGGCGGGGGAAGGGCGAGATCGGCCGCGCTGACCGGATCGACCTCGACATGCAGATCGATCCGGTCGAGCATCGGCCCGGACACGCGCGACTGGTAATCGGCGGCGCAGCGCGGCGCGCGCGAACAGGCGAGCGCCGGATCGCCGAGATGGCCGCAGCGGCACGGATTCATAGCCGCGACCAGCTGAACGCGCGCGGGAAAGCTGACATGCGCATTGGCGCGCGCGACATCGACCTTGCCGGTTTCGAGCGGTTGCCTGAGCGAATCGAGCACGGGCCGCTGGAATTCCGGTATGGTGGAGTTATTGCACCAAAATATCCTACTGAAGAATAACAGATTTTTCGTTAACAATCGAGTCCATGACGACCGCAGATCAGATACCCGAACTTCCTTCTATTGACCGCCCCAATGTCCTATCAGGCTTGATGACGAAGCGCAGCGAGATAGCAGGCCTCGTTGAGGGTTTACAGGACAGGTTGCGGGAAGCGCTGATCAACCTCGATCACATCGACCAGACGATCCTGCTTTTCGATCCCGAGGCCGATTTAACGGAAGTGAAGGCGAAGCCACTGCCTCCGCGCCATGTTGCCTTCAAGGGGCAGGTTACGCGCTCCATACTGCATATGCTTCGGACAACGGGCGATGCGCTGGATAGCAAGGCTATAACACTTCGCCTAATGGCCGAGCGCGAGCTCAATGCGGCCGATGTCAGACTGCTGAAGACGATACAGAAGAGGGTAGGCGCGGCCCTGAGGAATTTGCGTGACCGAGAACTGCTGGTTTCACGTCAAGGCGAGAAAGGTCTGCTGTTGTGGTCTTTGAGAGCAACGAATGCTGAATGATCTACGTGGCAGCGTCCAGCGTGCCCGCGGCCACGATGTTATGGAACTCGGCGAGGATCTCAGGATGCTTGTCTTGGACATAGGCCGATATCGCATCGTTCGCGATGAGGCGTTCGACATAGCGCGATGCCAGGACGAGATGGAGGACATCGTCGCCGAATGTGGCTTCGACTGCCCGGAAGTCCTTGTTTAGGGATTCGAGCTCCCGTTCCATCCGCGCCATCTGTTCGGGCGTAACGCCCTTTACCCTCTTCGGCCGTTCAGGCCTGGCGAGGTCTTCCTGTCTGGTCGCTGCGAGGATGGCCTTCGCATAGGTGGCGGTGAAATTGTTCATCGATGCCATCAGCTCAGCGGTGGCGAACTGCCGCTCCGGCTTCATCCTGCGCAAGGTATCGAAGACCTGCGGATTGACTGGGCGATCCTTCAGGATGTCGACCGCTTCTGGAGCGATGCCGTCCAGCAGCTTGCTCCGGCGTTGGACCAGCTTCGCATCGATCCCGAGCGCGGCGGCGATCATGCTGGCAGGAACGCCGCGATCGAGCGCCCGCTGGATCATGTAATGTTCCTGGACGGTCGCAAGCCGGTTCACCCGCTTGTTGTAGGTGAAGGCCTCGTCGTCATCGGCGATGATGCATGGCGCGGTCGCTTTTCCCTCTTCCATGATGGCATGCAGCCGCAGATGCCCATCCAGTAGCAAGTGTCGACCCGAGGAGTCCGCCTTGGTTACCGCGAGTGGCTCGATTACTCCTATTTTCTTTATGGAGGTTGCGATCCTCGCATATTTCCTCGAGCCGGTTATGCGTGCCGTCATGGGCCGCAACGGCAGCAGGCTTTCCACGGGAAGGTCGAGCACCTTCTGTTCGAACGATATACGTATTGCTTCGCTCATCTCATGCCTCCGCGAGGCCGAGTCGTTCAGCGATTGGCTGCGGTAGAGTGGTCATTCCTTCGGCTCGCAAGAGCGCGACGAAATGATCCTCGGCCAGTAGGCGACCCATCGCCGAAGTGATGAACGCAAGGCGCCCTTGTGCCAGTCCTGCTTTCTTGAGCAACTGGCGTTGCCGATCGACTTCCTTCTGATAGGCGCGTACCAGTGCCGCGGAGGTCGGAGCGGCGGTTCGCGGCTTGCCGGTCCTGATGCTCTTGATGCCTTTACCGATCAGATTGCGGTCATCGACTATACGGCGGATGGCGAGGATCTGATCGCCCGGAAGGCTTCCGTTCTCGTAGGCCTCGGTCAGCGCGCGCTGCACGTCCTCGTCGTCGGCCTTGGATATCTCGGCGGCGATCGTGTGCGGGATAATGCCGCGCTCGACGGCATCGAGCAGGCGTTCCTCTCCCCGTTCGAGCAGGCCGACGATCGAATGCACATATTCTGCACTGAAACCGATCTTCTCACCGATTGCAGAATGCGTGTAGCCCTGCTCGCGTAGACGTCCGACCTCCCGGATGAGTTCGAGTGGTGAAAGATTTCGCCGGGCGAGGTTCTCGACCAGGCTCATGACGAAGCATTCCTCGCGGGTCGCATCGACGATCATTGCGGGGATCATGGATTGGCCGAGCTTCTCGAAGGCTTCCTTCCGCCCTTGCCCACAGACGAGTTCGTAGCCGTTGCCAACTTCCGCTCTGCGGACCGTGATCGGGCGTTTCAGTCCGACCTTCGCTATGCTGTCGACCAGTTCTTCGAAGATGCGCTTGTTGCGCGCCCTCGGATTGAGGACCTCTATCGTTTTGATCGGAATGCTGATGATCTCGCCGTTCATGCTGCCCGTCCGATCGGGTGGCGCCTGAGCATGTGATATAGAGGATCGAGATCGTCGGTGCGATACGCGTCCAGAGCGATGCCGTTCTCCTCGCCCATCCGCATCGTTGCCAGTCGCCCGACGTCGAGCCACGGCAGGAGGTAATAGTCGCGGACGGTTCGGTTATCCGGGTTCATCCTGACGGCGAGAGTGATGTCGGGTCGGTGCCTGCTATCGAAGCGCAGCTTCCAGCGAAGCGAACCGGCAGCGGTTTCGGTACAACGGATCATGACGAGCGAGATTGATATCTCACCGTTGGCCACGATGATATCGGTCTGGGGATCGACCTCAATGCCTATGGCCATTTCGCGGATGCGCTCGACTGTATGTTCGAACGCATCACGCTGCAGAAGCCGCAGCACACGGTTGGTCTCGAGGTAGCGATAGTCGCGATCGGGCGTATAGCCGATCAGCTGGTATGCCCGCACGAGGCTGCCGAACCTATGCCGATACGCGGCAGTGGATGGCATCTCGTCGTCTTCGTCGATCAACAGCCCCGATAGTTCACCTCTCGATGCCAAGAGGTTCGACAGCATGGCGAGCAGCTCGTCGTCGGTGAAGCGCCGCGCCCGCGCAGCTAGGATCGCCTGTGCCGCATCGAACAGCTCGCGATCGATGATTGCTGCGAATGCACCGTCCCCTCGCACCCACATCTCCGGCTCGTTGACGACCCGTTTGCGCTTCAGCTTATTGGATATGCGGTTGTAGACGTTGTTCCCGATGTATTTCTCGTTGATGAGGATCTGCCGAACCGTTGCCCTGGTCCATGTGCGCCCGAGGTCGGTAGTGACGCCTTCGTGGTTCAGTATCTCGGCGATCTCGCGTTCGGAGTGGCGCTGCAGAACGAACATGCGGTAGATCCGTTCAACGATCCTGACCTCGTCTTCCGGGCCCGGGACGAGAATCACCCGATCCGTCTGAAGGCTTTTGTGCTCGCCGCGTGCGAGAGGGGCCTTCGGTTCGTCCCGCTCGTTCACGAGATGGCGACGCAAACCATAACCAGCGGGGCCTCCCTGACGGTAACCGAGCCGGATCAGGCGGCATTGTCCCGTAAAAACCTTGGCAGAGAGTTCGCGGCTGTATTCTCCTGCCATCGCCCGCTTGATGTTTTTCATGACAGTGGACGGCAGGCTGCCGTCGTTGTCGAACTGCTCTGCGCAGTAATGGATGTTGATGCCGCGCTCGCGGCAGATGAATTCGTAGTATGCGCTTTCGTCGGCATCCTGGAAGCGGCCCCACCGACTAATGTCGTAGACGAGGATAGCCTCGTAATCGGCACGCCCTTGTTGGACATCGTCGATGAGGCGCTTGAGCGAATCCCGTCCTGCGATGCTGAGGCCGCTGCGTCCTTCGTCGGCATAGGTCCTGACGATCTCGAAATTCCGTCGCGCGGCGTAGGCTTCGATGATCTCGGCCTGGTTCTCGGTCGAATAGCGCTGATGGTCTGTAGACATGCGCACGTATTGCGCTGCCCTTGTCTTCGTCTTTTTTCCTTCTGCTTCCATCTTGCCTGGCACCGGGTCTAGTGAGTCGGGCATTTCTCCCGATGAACCCGTTCGGCATAAGGGGAGTATGGTGGAATGTCTTTTTCGACGGATGACCGAAAACTTCGCGGTGAAAACGGAAATCGGTTTCCGATCGATCCCGCTGCGGAAACGGGAGCGTTGCTGGCGGAGGTGGTGGCAGAGGCTTTGAAGGCGGACTTCGGCACCATACCATCCCATGTGAAGCATCTGGCGCGTCTGACCGGAACCAATGAACGGACGGTCCACAACTGGCTGCTGGCTCGCAATGGACCCAGTGGCACGGCGCTCGTCGTCCTCATGCGTCACTCGGATGCGGTGACCGAGGCTGTTCTTGCGTTAGCAAATCGCAACGAACATTCCGCGGCGATCAGACTTATGAAGATGAAGAACATTGTTCGCACCAAGGCGCTGGAGCTCGTAGAGTGTCTGGGTCCAGTATGAAGCTTTTACTGGGAGAGGCTCTGCGTCCAAAGACATGGATTGTGAGCGCTTAGCTGTCCTGCCCTTCTCCACGACCCGATCCTGCACGATCAATCCTTTGTCTTGATCAGCTTTTCGAGCTTCGGCTTGTCGATGTTCACGCCGAGTGGCTTTACCACATCCTGCGCTGCCTCGAGCATGATAGTGCGGTTTTCCTTGTCCCAGTGTGCCCAGAACAGTCGCGAGAGATAGTGGCTTGCGATTGTGTAGCGAAGGAAGCTGGCGCGCGGCAGAGCCTTCATGCTTTCCTTCAGGAACTTCCTGCCGCTCTTGGGCATCAGGTCGACCATCCAGGATGCCTTTATCAACGTCTCCAGCTTGCCTTCGACCTCCGACTTGTCGACGCTCATGTAAAGGGCCGGGTGCCGGGCCTGTTCCGCAAGATATCCGAATATTTGCCGAATGGGCTGCGCGAGGATTGCGTATTCCATCACGTCGATGATGCTTCCGACGAACCTACGCCGATCGTCGATCTCATCTGGGAAATCTGTAGCGTTCAAGGCCTCGTCGGTGGTCAGATTCTCCTTCATCTTGTCGAAGTCAATTTCGAGGTTGATGCGACTCCACTCGTCCAGCGCGACTGCCGCACCATCGACCACCTTGGCGCTGAGGTCACGCTTCTCCTTTGCCTCGAGATGCTCGGCTCCCTGACCCAGCAGGACGACCGCTCTGGTCCACGCTGCACCAAGCCTGTCCAGATTCTCAAAGCGCTTACTGACGGCCTCGTCGTCATCGTCGGCGAACTGCTTGCCCGCTTCCTCGCGGACCTGTTCGGACACGTCCAGCATCTGCTGCTTCTGCTCGGCGTTGCGCGACCCTTCGCGCACCGCCTTCGCGGCGTTCTTGAGCCGCTCTCTCATCCTATCGGTGGCCTCGGTGCGCCTGATTGCAATCGGCGAGATCTCTTCAGAAAGCATGATGTTGTCGCCGGGATTTAGCTTCTTCAGATCGTCCGTGGCGGCCTTCAGCGTTTCGATGACGGCCTGCACTATCTCGTCGGACGCTCCGATCTCTGCGTAGAGTTCGAAGGCCGGATAGTCGAATGGCTCGGCCATCTGGAAGTAGCGCGATGCCAGGCTGGGATGATCATGCAGTTCTTGAGCGAGAAGGTAGGATTCGATGAAGGGCAGCGATATCTGCGCGCGCCCCTGTTCGAAGTGCATGATGCCATTGTCGACGAAATCGTTGACGAACTGCAATGGCTTGATCTGAAAGTCGTGCCTATCGGCAAATTCCTTGGCGAACGTGACCAGTTCGGCTTCATCGAAATTACGCTTCTCCAAGCGCATTTCTACGACGAGCTTGCGCAGGAACCTCTCGCGCGTGGTGCGGCCGAGATTTATGTCGGCTTGATCACCAGCGACGAGGAAGGTCAGGAAACCCACCACGGCCAGCTGGATCAGCTCGGACCGGCGATTGGCGTTGAGCAATGCCGTGAGCGTCTCCTTCGGGATCCCGGCGAAGTAGGTGGGATGGGCATCCAGACGGAAGTTGTCGAAGGTCTTGTAGAGCCTGTTTGCGATCACTTCGGATTCCTGGCAGCCCATCTGGAAGTTCTTCTCGAGGAAGAGCGCTATCTCCAGAAAAGAGACCTTTCCGGCGTCGTATGGAGCCGCAGCGGAACGGTTCATGAACGACGTCTCGCCGATCAGAGCGTCATCGCCGCGGCTCACGAATAGGAACCGGGCATCGGGATACATGTCGCACTGCTCGAGAATGGTGTCGATCCTGTGCTTTGACGAAAAGGGCATATTCTCGACGACGAAAACCATCTTGACGCCATCCGTCTGCTTCAGCTTGTCGAGGTCGACCGCCGCCGCGCTCGCGAAGGTATCCTGCTTGCCGCGGATGGCATCGCCGTCGATGACGATCGGGACGGCCTGGAGACCGTCGATCTCGCAGGTGAGAAGGTCCGCGGCGACCACCCAGGGCAGGCTCTTGTCGGGATAGGAACGTGGAATGTTGATCAGCGTGCGTTCGCGCGTCTTGAGCACCTCGCGCACGTCGATCGCCTCCTGCTGCGCATCGACTGGATCGCCCGATTGAGGCGTCTTTCGAATACGCGGGACAGGTAGGCGATACCCCTTCTCCTGCAGCTTGTATTCGGGAGACAGACGTCTGAGAGTCTCATCGATCTCCGCCTCGATCGTCTGCATGACCTGCTTCAGAGGAACGTCCGTTTCATCCTCGACCCCCAGGTCGAGAAGGTCGTCTCCGGATCCGCGCAGCTCGAGAAGGGCGCGTTGGAAGTAAGGGTTGGCAGTGATGTTGAGGTGCAGGAAACTCGCTGCATTTGCCGCCGCCAATTTCCTTACTGTGCCCTTGGTTGCTTCTTCCAGCTTGGTCTTGTTGCCGTCCGCGTAGTCGGAGATACCGCGGATCGTCATCGCGGGTTTGTCGTCACGGAATTTCGCTTGCGAGAACACACCTCCTGACTCGGTCTCGATCGCGAGAAGTGCACGTTCGACACCCTTCAGCTTCTTGTTGTAGAGCGCGCTCTTGTCGACCATTCCACATACGATCGTGCCGTCCTTGGTGGTCGTCCTTCCAATTTGTTCAAAGGTCTCGCCGCGGCTGGGGACCTCATCGGGTATGCCCTTCGTTGCGATCGCCTCTCGCTCCTGCTGCCAAGCGTCATACACGGGAATGAGCTGCGGTTGCGTTCGCATGAAGTTGAACGCCCGCGTGAAGCGCGTCGGCGTCGAATAGTGGGTGGGCGAGAACTCGATATCGAGAGCCTTGCCGTCGTCGATGTCCACCACCTTGTTGTTGTCGAGTACGTCAGCAATGTGTCCGCTGTAGCAGACGTCGGCGAGATCGAGATCATTGCTGATCCCGCCAGCGATCCCGAGGCACACCGTAAGGCCGATATCGAAGTGCTCGTGCAGATATTGCGTGGCGTTCGTGGCATGACGGTTGCCCATCGACGACTGCTGAATGACGATCATGCGCACGTCCGCATGGCCACTCTCGACTACATGGCACCAGACCGTATCGGTTCCTCTGTTCTCGGTGGGCGGGAACTGATTGATCAGTTGGAGCAACTCGTCCTCGAGGGGCACCACGAGGCCGATGTCGAAATAATCGCGATTGTTGGGCTTATCGTTCATGCTCTGATCTTATCCACCAGCTTTTGCTCAGGCAATCGTTCCGTTATTGTTCTGCTCAGCTAGTTTAGGCCGCGTCCTTGTCCTCGTTGGCCAGCCGGCGCGCGCGGCGGAAAAAATGGCGGGTGATCTGCTCACGCACCTTGGGATCGGTCAGCATCGCGCTCTTCATCTCGTTGTCGCGCTGGAACGAACGCACGGAGCCGCGGAAGAACATCTCGGCGAAGGCCTTGTAGACGACGTCATCGGGGTTGTTGCGGAGCATCTCGACGAGATCCTCGGTCATGATCTCCTCGTTGACGGCCTCGTAGCGCACGAAGTCGGCGTCGGTGAACTCTGTCCCGTGCCGATCGTTGAACGAGGACACGATCTCCGACAGCGAGCGCTGCTCCTCTTCCGTATAGGGCTTGGCGCCAAATTCGCTTATCGGGCTGAGCTTCGCCCCTGCTTCGGGAGCGAGCGAGGCGGAACCCTTTTCCTTCTCTTTCAGCGTAACGGCCTGTAATCGCACCATGTCGTCGGTGATCTCGATGTCCCCTGGGATTTCTCGATCCGGCAGCAGTCGGTTGAGCCAGGTGCCGTAGGAGTAGAGCTTCTCCAGATCGGTGTCGCCCAAAGCCATGATCTGGCTGAGGAAGCTGTAGAAGCGCAGATAGCTCTTCACCACCTGCCGGAACTCCTCCTGTTCCTCCTCGTCCTCGTTGTCGAACCGCATGACAGCCTCGCGGACGATGCCTTCCAGTTTCGCCCGGTCGTGGCCATCGAGTTCGGATCGGTAATAGGTCTCGGCGAAGCGTTCGACCTCCGCATCGTGGATGATGCCGAACTCGTGCATGCGGCGTTCGAGCGTGTAGATCTGGTTGGGGTCGGAGTTCGCCTCCAGGCTGGTTTCGCCGTAGAAGGGTTCGAACGCGGTCTGGATGTCCTCGATCGTGTTCTGGAAGTCGAGCACGTAGGTGCGCCGCTTGTCCGGATAGATGCGATTGAGGCGTGAGAGCGTCTGCACAGCCTGTAGTCCGGCGAGCTTGCGGTCGAGATACATCGCGACGAGCTTGGGCTGATCGAAACCGGTCTGATATTTTTCGGCGACGATGAGCACCTTATACTGGTCGCCGTCGAAGCGTTTTGGCAGTTCCGTTTCGGCGAAGCCGTTGAGTTCCGCTTCGGTGTAGGTCTCGCCGTCGATGCGCAGGGGCCCCGAGAAGGCGACCAGAGCTTTGAGGCCATCGTATCCGTTGGCGTCGATGTAGCCCTGTAGGCGTCGGTAGTAGTTGAAGGCATGCTCGCGGCTCTGCGTGACGATCATGGCCTTGCCCTGACCGTCCAGTTCACGGGCGACGTGACGGCGGAAGTGCTCGACGATGACCTCGACCTTCTGGTCGATGGCCGCGGGGTGGAGTGATGCGAACCTGGCGATGCGCCGGCGACTGCGCTTGGTGTCGAGGTCGGGATCGTCCTCGATCGCCTTCTCCAGCTGGTAGTAGGCCTTGTAGGTCATGTAGTTCTGCAGCACGTCGAGGATGAAGCCCTCCTCGATCGCCTGCCGCATGGAATAGAGGTGGAAAGGTTCGGGCGTGTCCTCAGATCCCTTGCGGCCGAAGCGTTCGAGCGTCGCGGTGCGCGGTGTCGCCGTAAACGCGAAGTAGCTGATGTTGGGCTGGGGACCGCGCGCTTCCTGATAGGCCGCGACGACGTCCTCGAAGGTCTCCGCCGTCCCTTCGCCGTCTCGCGACAACGCCTCCGACATGGCCTGGGCGCTCTTGCCCGACTGGCTGCCGTGCGCCTCGTCTATGATGACGGCGAACTTGCGACCGGCCTGGCCCGTGATGGTGCTGAGGTGGTCGGTCGAGAACTTCTGGATGGTCGTGACGATGATGCGCGCGCCGCTGTCGAGGGCGGCCTTGAGCTGCTTGGATGTGCCGTCGATGATCTTCACCACGCCCGGTGTCTGGGCGAGCTTCTGGACGGTGTTCTGGAGCTGGCGGTCAAGGACGAGACGGTCGCTCACGATGATGGCCGTGTCGAACAAGGGCGCATCGTTCTCGTCGTGGAGCGTGATGACGCGGTGTGCCGTCCAGGCGATCGTGTTCGTCTTGCCCGAACCTGCTGAGTGCTGGACTAGGTAGTTGCGGCCCGTGCCGTGCTGACGGGCGTCGGCCATCATGCGCCGGACGGCATCGAGCTGCTGGAAGCGTGGGAAGATCATCGTCTCGCGTTTGTCCAGCGATCCGTCCGGCAGGAACACCTCCTCGGTCTCGAGGTGCAGAAGATTGCCGATGATGTCGAGCAGCATCTCGCGCGAGAGGACGGCGCGACCCTCGGGTTGGTCCGCCCAAATGTATGCGGTGCGGTGTTCCCCTGCGATGTCGGGGTTGCCGGCTCCCTTGTCTCGGCCGCGGTTGAATGGGAGGAAGCGGGTCTTCCCGTTCATGAGTCTTGTCGTCATCGAGACGTTGGAGGTGTCCATGGCGAAGTGAACGAGCGCGCCGCGCTTGAAGGTCAGCAGCGGTTCGTTGGCAGGAGAACGATCCTTGCGATACTGTTTCTCGGCGTGCCGAAAGGTGGATCCGGTGAGTTCGTTCTTCAGCTCGAAGGTCGCGACCGGGATGCCGTTGACGAAGATCACGACGTCGATCGCGTTCTCATTGCGGCGGCTGTAATGGACCTGTCGCGTGACAGAGAAAATGTTGGCTTCGTAGCGAGCCTGGAGAGCAGGGTTGACGTTCGAGGCCGGCTGGAAGGCACATAGGACGAACTTGATGCCCGGCACGATCTTGATGCCCTGCCGCAGCACCGGCAGGGTGCCCGAACGCTTGAGGTTGGCGGCGACCTGGGTCAGGAATTCCTTCTCGGCGGAAGTGCCGTAATGGCTTTCCAGCTTCTCCCATTCTTCGGGCTGCGTCGCCTTCACGAATTCGACGGTCAGCTGCGGATCCAGCGCTAAATCGCGATCGTAGTCTGCGTCGCTACGCAGCCGATAGCCTTGGTGCTCGACGAGCTCGTCGGCCATGTGCTGTTCGAGCACGTCTTCGAGATGGATCTTCGACGATTTATGAGGCTTTCTCATTGTCGCGCATCCCCGTCAGTTCCAGTGGTAAAAGCTTCTTTGGTATCTGGCTGACGTCCCCCAATTTCCTCTACGACCGTAGAGGCTTTTCGAACCCATAAGGAATGGAGTAGAGAGTCGGGCATGGCGACTTGGGCAGCCCGGTTTCCTCCGACAATGGAGATCAGCGCGTCACATTCATCGATTCCAGTCCTGATACGTTCGGTAATAGACTGCTGTTCGTTTCGAGGCGGAACGCTGATCCAGTCATTTGGAAAGTCTGCAAACGATATGGATTGCCGAACCCCGCTGCCGAGCGAATAGTAATACTTGCAGAGGTCAAGTGCGTAGAGAAAATAATACCAGTATTCGGGGATGTCGGATTGTCGGCAGGTCACGGCATCGTACGCCGAAGTTATGATGCCTCGTTCTGTGACCAGACCCTGCCGCAAACTTTTCTTGTCGTTCTGGAGATCCGTCAATCTCAAGACGATATCGCCGGGCTCGACGATCTGGTAGCCCTCATAGGATTCTGGGACGAGCCCTTCGCTGCTTTCGATGTCGCGCCGCACTATCCGCCCATAGCTGAGCGACAACAGGTTCTTTTCTACCATGCCAGCGTTGAGGTTGCCCTTCTTCAGCCGGAGGACATGCTTGACCTTGGTGACTTCCCAATGAGACGGCGGTGCCTCCCCAAATACGGTTTCTTGCAACGTCATTTCGAGATCACCTTCGTCAGAAGTTCTGCGAGATTGTCTTCCATGGCTGCTATGTTGGCATTCACGTCGGACAGGGTCGGCGGGCGTTCGAATTTGGCGAACAAGGTGTTGTAGGGAACGGAGTAGCCGAGGCGGCCGACTTTTTTGTCGGTCCGATCGATGTATTTCGTGTCAACCCACGCGCCCGGAGCGAATGGCTCAACCTCTTCAGCAAAAAATTCTTCCCACTTCCTGTCGATCGGCACGCGCTCGAAGTATTGCAGTAGCTTGTCGGGTTCGGGGTTCCCATTGCCGTTACGAATGACTTCCGCGCCAGGATCTAGCTCGCCGAAAGACTCTTCGATAGCTGACCTGAGGGGGGCTGAAATCTTGAATCCTTTTTCGGACATCGTGCTTGCCACCTTGGCATGAAATGCGTTGCCGTCTGACCAGGTTTCGCCGAAGCTCGGATCACCTAGGATGCTGAGCAACAGGTCTTTGACAGGCTGCTGCATGAGATTGAACGGCTTTGATTCGGAAAGACGAGTGATTCCACCCTCATCGACGCGGAAACGCCGTCTCTTCGGTTGTTGAATTTTGATCAGCCGGTAGGCGAAGGACTTGACTGGAAATACCTCTGCGAAATGACTCCCTTCGGCAGAGAAGCCATCGACGAACGCGTTGATAATCTTCGCTCGGGCATCATCTGTGATGAAGTTGGCTTTGTCACCTAGACTTTTTCTTAGAGGCTCGCAGAATTCTTCCGAAGATGCGTCGATGATCAGCACTTTATTGCGTTGAATGGTCGGCTTACGGT
>Ga0208183_1000288_pt1 | contig 27553 bp, 39 predicted proteins | sample MalvirDeepMed_51_FD_184251 | JGI IMG/M metagenome (GOLD analysis project Ga0208183, IMG submission 184251) | Marine viral communities from the Global Malaspina Expedition - Malaspina viral metaG DeepMed_51 (SPAdes) (version 2) | ecosystem: Environmental > Aquatic > Marine > Oceanic | place... | reverse complement strand
TTCCTGTGCTGTGGCACTAGCATTTCCAGCTTTAAAAAACATAGGGAGGGAATTACTACTTGGATTATATCCTCTTAACACCCTTACTGATGTATCTGAATATGCGACGTTTTTTGTGAATCCTACCAGTGCTGAAAATACAGGTCTATCGCTAGGCGTTGCTGCGGATGTTTGCTGACCTACTGAAAATGTAGTTGTAGGGGTTATAGCATATCTTCCTGTGGCTGTATAAGTTATTGAAGATATTCCCCTGCTAGCAATAATACTTCCCTGACCTGAAAACAACACCCCTTTATTTGCCCTACCACTCATAGCGGGTGAGCCTGAATCATCATTTGCAAGCCCTGTAAAATTTTCCTGTAGCCCAGTCATCTTACTAGCGGTCAATGTAGAGCCGAAATCAAATGTTAAATCATACCAAGCCATCAGAATTGATAGAACACACACCACACGCTATGCTGGTCTTCTTGTGCGTTTGCCCCAGCGTTTGCTGCATGATATCTAATACTTGCAGAGCTACTTGTAAAGGAATATATATTGGCTTCTCTAACTGATATATCAGAATAATCAAATCCTGAAATCGTTGATATTGCCATCCCATAATTAGTATTAGAAAATGCTTGTGTGAAATTAATCGTGTAATCTCCTATGTCATTTCTTGTAAATGAACTTATCCCGTTATTCACATACACCCCTGCATTGGCATCTGTAAACCCACAGAATTGAATCCACTTTATAGGTCTTGGAATTCTTGGACCCGAAGTGTCTCCTTCTGCAAGTGCATCAAAATTTTGGTCAAGCTGTGCAAGGATTGTGGATGTTAATTTTTGAGATTGTGTGAATGTTAAATCTGTAAATCCCATTATGATAATACCCCCGTTGTATTATTCAATCTTCCTAAAATATCATCTCCCAAAGTAAAGGTTGACATATTAGCAACGGCAAGTCCATGCCCTACGGATAGGTCAAGAGACATAGATTGATTTTCAATATCGATAGCCTCTCCTATTAAAGTATAGGGTGCATCATGTAATCCTAGTTCTTCATGTGTGATATAGAACAAATCCCCTAGCTGTTGATTGAGATATTTGATGGGTGTTTTAATGGATAATTCCACCTCCGGTTCCCTTCTTCTGTATACGATTCTTTGAGCAAGATTGTTTGCATTTGCAGAATTTGTGTACCAGATCAACTTAGTCGTAGGTTCATGGGGGACTAATCCGAAGCTATTTTGAGATGCAGTATTATCAAACACTATCGTGCTATGTGGCTTGCCTAAAGATTGGTCAGTTACAGCATAGCTCATTGGGACAGAATATTGATTACACATATCAAATGCGTCTCCCTTAGAAGTCATAGTCACTATATCGCTATTTGTTACAGTGGCAGAAAAGCTATTCACCCCGACAAGATTTCTTTTAAAATAGACTCTATTATCCCCTTCTACATAAATAGCTGAATCTGTATTTTCTGCGATTGATTTTAATGCCTGTTGATAATTCGTAGAGAAAGGGAAGAATCCATTCACAGTTATGTTTTCAGAATTAAGGGTATCATACCAATCCTTCCAACTATCATAATTTATCTGAGGATTAGTAAATGATTCAGTTGAGCTAAATTGTAAAGCTAGAGAATTTGTAGTTAAAATATGCCATGTTAAATCTGCAGGATTCCATTCTGAACCTGTGAAAGAAATGCCCTGTCTTGAAGTGGTATCTATTGACATCCTAGTCTCTGACAATAAGTCCATTTGATTCTTAAAAGTTAAGCTGACTTGTGCATTTGAGTAATCTGCATTTGTTAAAAATCCTTGTCCTATACAAAGCAAATCTGCACTATTTACATTCTGCTGATATCCATATTCTATAAATCCCGGTTGTTTAAATTTGGTCTTATCCTCTATTATCTCATTAAATAATTGGCTGGCATTTTCAAATGTCATTGTGAAAGGTTTTACTGTTACGTTTTTATAATCACGTCTTATTGTAGGGAATTTCATAACCCTGTCTGTTCTGTCTATTTCTGTAAGTCCGAATCTAAATACCCGTTTTATAGAGCTTGGATTAGTGCTTTCATTTTTAGATATAAATGAAGCTGACGCATCATGTCCTATTTGACACCTTCTAATCCCCACCCCGATACTACCGACAAGGCTTACATAATCAACCCCATCTGGAGATAATGCAGTTGCTATATCTGCAATGGTTATATCCCCAATAGTGGTACTTAAATCAACCCCATCTGGAGCTATCTCTGTCAGAAAAGTCCCTACAAAATAGGTTAAAGAATGTCTTATTAATGGAGAATTATCTGTTTGGATTGCCATAGGGATATATTACCCTATAGATTAAAAAGTTGTAATTTCCCAAGGCACAGTGGGTGTCGTTCCTGCGGATTTTACAATCGTAATACTAAATCCCTTATTACTATGTTGTGCAGGTATCAAATACATAGGGTCATCTTGAGAGCCTGTAAAATAATCTATAGTCACAGTTTTTAATCCACTCGATACTATAGTGCAATTTGATATTTTGATATTTAAATCTGTATCTGCCGACATTGGAGTTAGGTCTATTAAAGCAGAATATATCGCAGCGGTGGCACTTGAATACACCAAAGTAGATGCCGATATTGCTGTTGCTCCTGTTGCTACTACTGTTTGTGCCATTTATTTATCACCTAGTAAGTCATTATCCCATATTTCTTGTAGTTCTTCTATTGTTTCGGCTTCGGATATTGATTTTTGATTAGGATAATCTCTCAACATGATTTTTTCCTCGACAATCTCGGACACATCTCCACTTATTTCCAATGCTTTCATATAAGCAACGTCTAATTGTTCCCACTTTAAAGCCCTTGCGAATCTGATCTTATTCCGCCAAACTTCTCTGGCTCTCTCCATATCGACATTTATATTCCAATTATTATCGGCTACCCAAGCATCTCTAAAAATACTAGACTCAGGCAATTTGGAACTATCCATAATGCTATAGGGTTTTCCATCTGGAACATCTTTTTCGGCAATTTCTTCAACTGTTAAACCACAATTTTCTGCTGGGTGAGTTATAGCTAATGCCCCGTTATTTTGTGTCCATATAATTACTTTACTCATCTATTTCTCCACCATCTTCAACCCATTTTAAAACTGCCCTATAATCTCTGTTTAATTCATCCATAGGTACTGCTGATATTACACCATTTTTATAAGTAACAATTAATTCATCTATTCTTTCATCTGTCATGCCATCATATTGATATGCTACTTCTTGTATATCGTTCATAATTCTGCCTCTGCTATCCAACCATAATAATATCCATAACTCTGATTGAAAGCACTTGCTTTTGCTGCAAATAGATATCCATAACTATTTAAATGTTGAGCTACAACTCCTGTTATTTTTGCTGCATTATGTATCGTGTAGACTGCTCCACTTGTTCCATCTTGATGATAAAGTGTTACTGTAGGTGTTGCTCGTTTACGAGTATTGTATCTATTGCCACCACAATTTCCTGTTGCTGTACCATGCGATGCACTTCCAACTCCCATCTTGACTTGTTGACCTTGATATTGTCCAACAGTTCCCCAGTCCATAGATGACTCATAATATCTTTCACAATCACTTGCTGTTGTTTCTATTGGGTGTCTGTCGAACTTTCTAGCTTTTCGTGTTGGTGTTATTTGAACATCAGTAATATATAATGAATCACCCAAATCTGTATCTGTTACATCTGACCAAATAAATACAATTACATTTGCTGTACTTGCTGTATCAATATCAATATTTTCAATTTTATATTCTACCCATGATGTTGTTACAGATAAATTTGCTGGTGTATTCTCAAAGGTTGCATTGGCTATAAGCGTAGGATTGGTATCTTCAACTCCCCATGCAGATACAATATCACTTGTTACACTATCAAGAGTTCCACTCCAAGCTACGATTCCAGCTTTTACGTTATCCAGTTTTCCACTACCTGCAACTTTTGCTTTAAAAGATAAGCTACAACTTTCTCCGATTAAATTATGACAATTAACCCCTTCAATTATTTGTGCTATACCAAATTTCTTATCTATTGTTTCTACATCTAAGTCAACTGAATATTGACTACCACCATCTGGAGCATCTGTACTTCTGCCTACGTCTACAATATCGTTTCCATCTGATAATAAAATCCATCTATCACAAATGTATGTATCATCATTATTTGCTACTGGCGTACTTGTAGCGTTGATAGTCGTTCCTCTAGCCCAGATAACCATATCGCCATTAATAATAGAATTAAAGCGTGGAGCATCTTGTTTAAATTGTCCTTGTATCGCCATGTTAAACCTTCATTATAAACGGGTCGCTACTTGCAAACGTAACTGTAAATGTTCCACCATCTGGAGTAGTAGGAAAACCAGTCCCCTCACTCTGTATAAATAATAACGGGCTTGTAGATGAATCAGCAGTGGATACATAAAGAACAATCGCATTAACAGGATTACCTGATAGTGTTGGTATTGATAAATTATCTGCATCTACTCTTCCAGAACTTACCGCCACATTTGATAGTGTTTGATTGGTACCTTGCATAGCCACTTCTGGGATATCTGAAAGCATTGTATGTCCAGCCGAAAATGTATATCCTGAATTTGCATCTGCTGTCGTGTTTACTAAGCTGATTTTTAATGTGACAGAACTTAGATCAACACTACCTACTGCCAGATATTGTCTTCCTGAATCATATATTTGGGCCATCTTTTTATTCTACCTTATGTCGTTTCAATAACAATCTCTCCTTCATAATATTGTCGAAAATATGGTTTTACAAATCTTGTAAATGGCTCGACACGTCCTGTTATCCTGACTGTATAATAACTATTTGCAAAGCTATCATCTTCAATAAATCTTAGGTCAGTCCCAGTTTCAAACCATGAATTTATCTGGCTTCTTTTTGAAGAGTTTACAAACGTCATCGGGATATTCCATTTTGTATGTGTCCCTGCAGGAGTTATATAAGTGTAAAGAGTCCCGCCTTTAGTCCTTAAATCATATTTGTCTAATGTCTTTTGGAATTTATAACCATATTGAGTTTCATTTGTGATTATCACATAGCTACTATTAGCCACCCCTAATAATACATCTCCCATTATCTACTCGCTTGGAACTCCATTGAAGTCGTTGCTCCGCTTTTTCCTAATGTATTTAATGCTGGCAGAATTTTCTCTTGGGCTAAATCAACCCAAAAGCTCATCGGTTTTTCCATCAATGCCTGATCTATATTTGCATTTGGTAAAATATTTAATTGTGCGATAGACTGGACCCCACCATTTAGGTCGACTGGGATGCTTCTGCCATCTGGTAAAGGCACAACAGCTTCCCTATGATTTGAGTTATCTCCAATCAAAGCTAATTGAGGAGCATTGGTAATTCCACCCGTTGCAAATGATGGAACTTTTAAACCACCTTGTACTATTCCACCTTTAGCGAATCCTAATTTTTTTAACACAGCACTACCAAAACTGTCACCACCATCTACAGCCGGAGTTACAGGGATAATAGCTCCCCCCGTAAATAGCCCTAATGCTTTTTGAAGTGTGAACATGACCAACATTCGAGCTATCATAATACTAATCTGCTTTACTACTTCCTGTTTTAATGTCACCCATATCTTCTTCATTGCATCTTTAAAACTTTCTCCCTCAGTTATCATAGCAGCAAACGCAACCCCTACATTGTCCACTGTACTCATAAAGACAGCATGTATTTGTCGTCCTGCTTCTATGGCTATTGCTAGACTATTTTCAAACCAGTCTTGGTGTGCAGCTTGCATCCCTTCTTTTAATCCCGCAAATGTTTCCTCTAATTTACCCCTTGTAACTTCAGCTGTCTTTACTATTCCTTCTTGTGCTTCAACCTGTATGTTCATTAATGTCTTCAACCAAGCGATTAATTTCTTGATACCTAATATTATTTGAGTAAGAGGTAACACCACTAGATTGATAGCAAATGCCAATCCTTTAAACATAATAGAAACTACAGGAATAATAGGAACGACTAGATTTTTTATAAAAGTAAAAAAAGAGGTAAAAATAGGCATCAATGCTTTTCCTATTGCTAATGCAACTCCTTTAAAAGCACTATTCATTCTTAATAATTCATCTTGAAAATCCTCTGCTTGTTTTGATTCAACTTCTGAAAACACTAATCCTAGTTCTTCGGTTTCTTTCATTAATGCCTTCATATTATCAGTTCCTTCGATTAATAAAGGAATCATTTTTGTTCCAGCACGACCAAATAACTCTTGTGCCAAAGCTGTTCTTTCTGTTGTGTTTGTTAAATTTTTAAAAGCATCGGCAGAATCTAATAGTAATTCTTCTGCATTTTTAAATTCACCATTAGCTTTTCGTACACTAATACCTGCCTGAGCAAATGCCCTTACAGAAGTTGTTAATCCATTGTTTGCATCATTAACTCTTTTAGATATGACTCTGAGAGAGGTAGAAATATCCCGCATTTGTGCTCCACCTATTTGTGCAGCGAAAGCAAATTTATGTAAAGTTTGAGCAGATATTCCGACCATCTTTGAGGTCTTAGCAAACTCATCTCCAGTCTTTGCAGCGTCAAATGTCAGCTTTGTTAATGCAGCTCCAACAGCTAACACCGCCAGAGCAGTCATATTGAGCATCTTGCCAAATGAACCGAATTTATTTTTTAGGGAATCTAGTCCACCACTAGCCTGATCTTTTAAACTGACTAATAGATTTATCTTATTTTCTGCCATTATCTGCGTCTGTTCCTATGTTCAATCTTTGCCATGAGATAGTTAATCTCATTGACTGTTAAATCAAGAACATCATTTCTACTCCATCTATATTCTACACCAAATAAATCTAGTATATCAAGGAATCGCTTATTAACTATTTCGTTTGAGCCAAAAAATAGGTAATCACCTTATTGAAGGTTTCCACATCTGCAATTCCTGTGTTTTCTTCTACCCAGTCTTTGGTCATTGAGGGATCGGCTTGTGTCAAGGCGATTGTTACAATATCAATAATATCATTAAATGAAAAGTCTTCACCTAATTTAGTTAAACTTTTCCCTATCTTGTTTTCAATTTCTAGGACTGATTTTGTCTTTGCTGGTTGGATATCAAATTCTTTATCCGCAATTTTGAACTTCATAGAGTCTCCTTTAGTAACTACTTGATGTGTTTTGTAATGTGTATCTTATCGCATAGCTACTTGTCGTATTATATTCTGCGTTCCCTTCATAAGAAGCTACCACTCTTCCTGCTCCGCCTATAGGGTAGGTATAAGTAGAATAATTGACTTGGGGTAAATCCATGACTAATTGATTGAATTCTCCAGTATTACCCACTGTTGTTCCTCCGGTGACAGAGAATCTAAATCGTTGTCTTGTTTGATTGATAAATATCCCCTCTTCTGCTTGGTCGCTGAAGTCTTGCTCCCCTGTTACGCTTACTGTTCTAAATCCTGTCCTCAATACTCTACCTTCTGATGTTGAATTATTAAGCATTGGTATCCCCTCGACAGGATTTGTTATTGTTATTGTGGCACTTTCAAAATTACTATTAGCACTTCCTGCCACTTCTAATGAGCATTGATTCCATGTGAAAGGTTTTGAATCTATATAGGAAGCAGTTTGTTTTGCTACCTTTGAATAAGCCCTACCATGTACGGTTGCTGTGGCTTTCACAATGGCCCCAGCAGTCAGCTCAATTGCTAAAGTGTGAATTTGTGCGTCAACTACTTGATAAGCACTCCCTACGTTTTTATATATCTCTATTGTGTAAGGTGTCAAAGCTCCATCTGTTCCCCAATCTGCTTGTCGGGGCAGGAATTCATGGAGATATGCTGATGTTTGCAAAGTAGATGTCGGCACACCCACTGCTGATTGTAAAAATTCCCCTAATACAATAGGGTGTGGTTCAAAAGCTATATCGCCTGTTACGTTATTTATGCCTTCTAAAGCATCTGGTTGATCATATACTGTTTTAATATTTTCACTAAATAGTTGTTCTTTATTCTGTGTTAAAGATTCAGATATAAACGGGATATATACCCTGCTAGTTGTTGCTGTACCCCATACTGTTTGTTTAGATAAACTTAAATATCCGCCAATTCCAAAGCCCATATTACTTCACTCCTTTAGTATTCTTTATTTTACTTACCTTTGAAAGTTTTGCAATACCTTGCGAGATTAAAGACTCCCCTACATCATTTGATACTTCCATTTCTTTTCCTTTCTCTATTATTCCAATTCCCGGTATTTGCAATCCGCCTTTAAGCCATTTTATTCTCATTCCCTTACCTCACATTCTAACTTAATCGATACCCCTTTAAAAAACCCTAGATTTCCTGTGTTTTGTTGGTTATCAAAATCCCCACCTGTAAATCTGGTTATCAATACATTGTCACTTAATGTTCTATTTGATTTTAATACAGCTTTGACTTTTCCTAACATATCATCTCTTAAAGTAGCCCCGTCTAGGTTCTCAAAACTAAAAGCATAACACCATACCTCTATTATTAAAAATGTCCTCATAGCATTTGCTCCACCTATTAATTCTTCATCTGCTGGGCTGTCCCAGCTATCGAGATATATAGCCACATAAGGGCATGCATCTGTCCTGACTGCATCTGGCGGTTCTACTTCTACCGTATATGAGGACGTGTCCGAATCTGCATTGAGTAGTGTTTTAATCGAGTTTTCAATTGCTAGATAATCTATTGTTGCCATTACATCTTCTTCTCTTTTAATCGATTAATATATCTGACTATTTGTTTTTCGGCTATTTTACTTGCTATTTTTTCTTTTGGAAGCATTGGTCTTGCTGGTGTTGTATCTGTTCCGAATTGATGTATCTCCGCATATTTAACTGGAGAGCCGACTTCAACAGCATGTTTTCCTTTCAATTGAAACAAAAAACTTGCTCTCAACTTACCAGTATCAAATAATATCTTTCTCCTCTTCCAGAATGACCCCCCATAGTCCTGTAGTGGCTCCCATCCTTCCCCAGCATTTCCTTGTTGAACAAAATATTTGTTAATCTCATTTATTAATTTAATACCGATTATTTTAAGGACTGGTCTTGGGTTTTTCAATCCTTTAGCTATCCTTGACAATTTGATTTTTATCTGTTTGTCTCCCTTAGAAGACATCTTTAATTCAGTAGCCATTACCAGTAAGGATTATATACCTCATCCTCTACGGCATCTAACTCATCGTCTATTCTGTCGGAGTCTATCTCTTGTAAAGTCTCATCAAGCATCGTAAAGGTGGGGTCATATCCCTTAGTATTTGAATAGATGGCATCCCCTGATTTATAAGCGATTAATTCTTTAGAAGAATTAAATAATCCGATCTCCCCATTGTTGAGTTTATCGAGATATTGAAATACTATTTTCCTTCTTTCGTCCACCCATTTATTCTCACTCCCCACACCTTGCGTAAAAAACCTTTCTAAGATTTTGATTAATGAATATTCCGTACTGATAGACTCGATAATAGGTGGGGTAGCAGAAAATGGTAATGTGTAGTTATTTATAAGATGCCCGTTTATTTCATTCTCTGCTTGGTCGATATAAAAGGCTATATTAGAAGATGTGACAGTCGACATACTCCCAACTCTGGGATACAGGTCTAAGACTTTTGGAACTGTTGTGTAATCAGGCATAGGATTTAGTTTATCACAACTTCATTAATTTCCAATCTCCATACACACTCTACCTATATCTTTTACTACGCATAATAGCTAACCTTCTGTCTATACTTCTTCACTTTGTTCTTTGCAAAGCTAAGTTTCCTTTCCCAGTTAGCAAGATTTCTTTCTGTTCTTTCTTTTCTTAAAGCAACATGATTGATCTTTACTTTTGGTTTTTCTTTTCTGTTAAAATCAATACCATCAAATTTCTTTTTTATTGATTCTATTTGTTGCTCTGTCAATGGTTGTCTTGCAAACTGACGACCATTAGTGCCAGAAATTCCTGCCCAACTTTTCTTATCCCGATAACCAAAGCTGTGCATAAGTTCATGTGCAAACAATTGTGATATATCTGCAATCTTATTTGCTGACTGTTGGGAATAATTAAGTAATATATCCCAACCATGTCCATAAACTTTTCCGACATAACCTTTGCCACTATAACCATAAGAACGATTAGCAATTTGGACTTTTAACTCTTTCCAATGTTTTAATCTTCCTTCATCTTTAGCTATCAGATTATGGACAAAAGAAAACAATGATTGTAGTTTTCTATTATCAAGGTTTGTTGTGTTTTTGATAATACGCATTTTTGTTTCTCCTTGTTTAACTTTTTTATTCCATCTCTCCTACTCTCTCACCCCATTTGTTAGTTGAAATAGTAAGGAACTTTTTTTCTTTGACAGTTCCATCTTCGTTAAACATTTCTTTTTCTTGTTCTAAGAACTTAGCGAATTCAACATCAATGGTTTTGTTATTGAGTCCACTAAGGTTCTTGGTTTCTTTTTCCTTTGTCATAATTTGTTTCTCCCTACCCTGAAATTTTAGAATTTAGAAATCAAGGTATAATAGTATTATATACTATATAGTAACTTTGTCAACTTAGGGGGAAATGAGGGTTATATGAAATCCCCTAGATATGGCTCTGAATATGACTTAGTTTTAGAAGCCACATATTGGATAAATTCTTTATCATCTAAAAATCTTGCTGTTGTATCTTCTCTTTGTGGAGGTGTTTTTTCTAGCCCTACATTTATATTGAATCTATACTCCATCCCCTTGCCTAACATCATTAAGGCTTCAGAATAGAATATCAATGCTTCATCTTTGTATATATTCTCATCATCCAAGAAGGCATCTCTGAACATCTTGCAGGCTTCCTCGCAGCATTTTATCGATACTTGTGTCGGCATCCCTTTGTTGTTTTCTATCTCATATCTGGAAATATGAACCCAGTCTCTCAGGATAAGGAATTTTCCTAATAGTCTATTTGGATTTTTCTTCCTATCTATTAACATCAAGTCAATATTTCTTTTAAATCTATCTCGTCTTATATCCTCTGTAAGATATCCATTATGGGCGATTTCAACATCGCTTAATATTGTAGATGCTCCGACTCCTTGATTCTCTATCAGCTCCGGGTGTTCGTGTACATGTCCTAGGAATTCTATCCTTCTTTTGTTCCTGAATAATCTTACTGGAAGATCAATTTTTGACACACCTGAATCAGTAGTAAAATGATGTTGTCTTATAGAGTAGCCATTGAAGTGATTGCTGCGGAGATATTTTCTTATATTTATTCCCTTTAATAATTCCTCATCAGCATCAATCCATAAAATCCAATCCCCTTTAGCTTCTTTTATAGATACATTTCTTGCTGTATCAAATCCTATTTTTGTAGCTTTCTCACAAGTCACTATCTTGGCTCCATATTGTTTAGCTATTTCTAGGGTGGAATCTGTACTCCCATTATCGGCTATTATAATTTCTTCAACTAATGGCTTAATAGATTTTAAGCATCTGTGTAATTGGTCTTCTGCGTTTCTTGTTATTAGGCAAGCCGAGATAGTCTGTCTGGGAGACTGTATATTTATCTTCCTTTCTAGGTCTATTTTTCTACAGGGTCTATTGTTTTTTTGATACTTAAATATCCACCATCCTAAAACTTCTTTTTTGTCCTGATTTAATCCACCAGATAACATCTTGATACTTGTGTTTTTTTTGTCTTTTATCATCTCTGCAATATCTTGTCTTTCAAAGTTCCAAAGATGTGCCTTTCTCTTATCATCCCATATTCCATAAGGGACAGTTATTACAATCAATCCCTCATCTTTTAAATTGTCTTCTATTTTGTCTAAAAATTGTTCGGGGTTTTCTTGATGCTCTAATATCTCCCCTAGAAATATTATGTCATAATCCTTAGATAAAGTGTCTGTGGAATCTCCAAGGATTACAGATATATCTGTATTTTTTCCATGCTTTTCTATCATCTTTTTTGCTAATTTATTTTCTTCTGCTGAAATATTTACCGCATCTACTTTCGCATTAAATGATTTAGCCATAATGATTGACTCGTTCCCGATGCCACTGGCAAAGTCTAGGATTTTAGGATTGGCGATTTTCTTATCTTTTAGATATAAATCCATTTCTCCAAATGCTATATCTAATCTGGGGTAGTTTCTTATCTCTAAATTCTTTTCAATCCCTGCATATTCCTTGCCTAAATCTTCATATTTTTTCTTGTATTTTTCTTTAGAGTCTAAATAGGGATATGCCTTTTTTAATCTTGCACTCCATTCAGCGTCACGATCCACTTTATCTATTAGATATTTTAAGGGGATTATATCTTCTCTTTCATAGAGATATTTATATAAGGTCTTTCTGTTTGAAACTTTCTCTTTGAATAGGTCAAAAAATAAATCATTCCATTGTCTAGCCACTTGATCCCAGTCATACTGTTTGACATTTTCAATCCCCGCTACTTGCATCCTTTGATATTTATCCCCATCTTCCATTAATTCAAATACCGCATTGACAAATTTATCTTGGTATTTTTTGCTCTTAGCGTCTCCTTTAAGCAACACCCCTGCATCCTTTGATAAAGTTTCGGGCAATGCTGCGAGGTGAGAAGTCACCATTGGTAGTCCGCACATCTGCGTTTCCATTGCTGTTATGCAACTTATCTCCCAGAATTTAGTTGGATATAGAAATAATTTAGAGCTTTTATATAAGTCATAAAGGTCTTTTTTCTTTAAAGCCCCTACATGTTCGATTTTAAATCCCTGTTGTTGATAGTCTAATATCTTCCTTTGTAAGCTCTCATAGAATGGCTGCATTTGTTCGGTAGTATTATCGTAACCTGCAATGACGATTTCTATATCTTTGTCTTTCTCCCATAGCTTTGGAGCTATATCGAAAAGCAATGTATCCATCCCTCGTTCAGGTCGGTTTGTATATATCAATTGTTTAGGATTTCTCTTAGATAATATCGTATTATCTGGCGGGAGTTTTACCCCGTTTGTAGTCTTAAAAAATAGGCGATCTTCGTCAATCCGCATGATGTCTTTGTATTGATTTATCTGCCACTGGCTCATACAAAAAACTTTGTCTATTTGCCACAATGCACCATGAAATTCTTGTCTCCCTCTTTTAAGGGCCACATCATGTTGCCATAAGATGTTTAATTTTGAGTTTATTGTGCTGTGAAAATGCTCTGGGATTCTCTGAATTATATGAACATCATGGGGACAATTTACTGCATATCCTGAATATAGCTGTAAGGGCATATATTGGACATTTTCTATTTTAATAGGTTGTTTAGTATTGCAGAAAAATAAGACATTATGTCCTAGCTTACCTAATGCGTGAGCCATGCTGATACCAGCAGTCTCACTCCCACCTAATGATTTGTCTTTAAATGTGTTTGGGTCTATTTCCATACCACCGCAGAAGATGGCTATATCTAGGTTGTAACTCATTGGCTATCTCTTTTTTAAAGTAGCATACAAAGATAATAATACAAGGGTAGTGCCAATCTCTTGGCTTTCTTCGTTATCAAAATGTTATTTGAAATCCCCTTAGCCCTTATAACATATAAAAATAGTCAGGGCAAGCATTCATCCTGCCCTAACTAAAAATCGTCTTAGCTTATACTGCCCCTGTCCATAGATAACCAAGTTCTGAAGCTGTTATCTTCTCGTCTTGGTAATATTGAACTCTGACATTTGTATAGCCACCATGGTCTGGGTCATCCCATGTCTCTACTGCGAATGGCGAACCAAATAATGGGTTAGTCCATCTCATCCCGTACATCAATGATGGGTCTCTGCCATCTACCTCTGGTGGAGAAAATCTTGCTACGATACAATTTGTCCCCCATATATCAGAGAAGCTGTCAGTTTGACCTTCTTCTGCTGTATTTTTAACTGCGTTGCCGATAAGCACTTGGTCTACATCGAACAACGAAGCTAACAAGTCCGCAGTTACAACTCCTTTCTGGACATACTTAATCCGATCTAGGATATCTGCATGTTTGATTAAAGAATTATAGACTGTTCTGCCCATGATGATTGTATTTGCATCATAGCCAGTTGAGACTCTTACAGCTTCTTTAGCGGTGTCTATATCGCCAAATGGGTCCGAATTGCCTGCTGTTGCATCACTCCATTTTGAAGAGACTGCCGCGTAACTTCCCAAGTTTGAGCCACTTGTAATTTGGAGAGATACACGATTTTCCATATCTAACATCAATAAGTTATGGATGAATCTTGCAGATTTCTCTTTGATTTTTAGCGGTTCGTCTTGGTTGGCTAATATCTCATAATCGACTTCGTCAACTAACGCGTAATTGTTTGCGTAGTAACTATCGGATGAGACATTAAAATTAGCCACACGTCCTTTCGTCTTTGGAGCTCTGGCAGTTGTAGCAGGAATTCTAAAGAAATCCCCTTTGTCATACTTGAAATATAGGTCACTTTGCTTAGGTACATTATTAATCGGTAAAAAGTTTTGAACTATTGTATTATGTGGTTCAAATCCAACTACCAAATTAGATAATGGTCTATCAATGTGAACATCTCTTGCTGTTATTGCCATTTTGTTTTACCTTCCTTGTTTAAATTTTTTAACTTGATTTATAACCAGAACTTTCGACTAACAATTGGAACAAACTTCCACTAGCAACTCCTGTTATCGCTTTTCCTACGATATAATCACCGCTTGCTGCAGTAGTTCCAGTTCCAGAAGCAGTTACAGAAATCCAGCTTCCAGCAGTAATCGTTGCTCCTGCTGAACATTTGGACAAACCATTCCAAACTATTGTTGCGTGTTCGCCACTTTGAGGTTTATTTTGTACTATCCCCAAAAGTCCAGCCCCAGCTGCTACCCTTAATTTTGTTCCATTGTCGCCATCAACATACACCATTTTATATTGCATGCTTGATAAGTCTTCATTGGCTATCATTGAAATATATTGTCTTTGACTCATTGTCTTTACCTTCCTATTCTATTTATTTTCCGTAATATTCTTTCCTTAATTCTTCGTCTTCATTTAAGACAAGTTGTAAGGCTTCTGAATATTTTTTGGCTTTACCCTTCTTCATAAAGACTTTAGCCCGTCTGTCTATCTCATCTCCAGCTTTATCATAGGGTTGTCTATCAACCACTTCACCTTCTGCAGATATCTCTGCAAAATTGATCATCTTTGGAAACGATTCGACTATCTTCTGTACTAACTCAAATTGGCTTAATTCAACAGCTTTTTCTTCCACAGTATAACTGTATATCTTTTCATCAGTTGCAGATTGCATCAAGACTTCAAGTTCTTTCTCAAAAACAGGGAGTATTTTTCCCGCTTCCTTATGTCCTTGAATGAACTTATTAATCTCATTTGCTTTTTTCTCTTTGCGAGATTCTTCAAGTTTTTCAATCACCTTAGTATTTGACTCTTTTAATTCGATATTGTCATCCTCTAAAATTTTCAATTTATCTTGAAGTTCTTGGTATTCCTTTAAAGTAATACCTTGTCCTTGCTCGTCTATCATAAGGTCACTCTCCTTTGCTTGATAGTGTTTCTTGATAATGCCCTCGCCATCTGCCTTAGCATAGAGACCTTCTATGGCTTCTAAGTTAGTGATAGCTGGGATTTCAGTACCAAGTAATGCAACTGCCTTCAGGACTCTATCGAGTACTTGGTTATTGCTTTTGTAGTTCCAGTAAATTTCTGAACTTACCCGTTTATAATTACCTCGCTTAATTGCTTCATAAATCTTCTTAGGCAATTCTTTTAAATCAGCGATTAATTTACTTCCTTCTAAATATATCTTACCAACATATCCGAGTGCTGGCTCCCCATCCTGCATCTCTGGTTGATCATCATTATGTCCTAATTTAAGAGGTGGTTGGAATCCTGTTTTATCAAAATTTCCTACCATCTTTTCTAGGTCGCTAGTAGTGTATTTATCTCCATTCCAAACACCGGTTGAAAAAATCTCTACACCATCTAGGTTAAATGTCTGACTGATTGCATGTTCTTTAATCTCTGCATTTTCTTTGGCTGGCTCTGGTTTTTCCTCTTCCATTTTAACTTTAGCTTCAAGGTATTCTTCATGTGTTGGAAATGGCATATATCTTATAGCTTCTTCTTCCTCTATTGTCACCATTATTTCGTGTGAGCCCTTACCGCCCATTTCATTAGCTCGGATTTCTGCTTCTTCAGATGTTTCAAAAACATCTTCCTCCTGCATTTCCTCTACTTCTTTGACATCGTCTTCCATGTCTTACTCCTCGCCAATCGCTGGCTCAAATAATATAGGCTTTATCTTTTAGCCATTTTTTTTGCTTGAGTTTCTGTGAACTTCAGATGAGTTGCTTAGAAATTATTAAGATGCCCACATCTGGGACATTTAATCTCCGCTGCTATTAGCCCATATTGATTATATTTTGCCAGTAATTTTTGGCATTGTAAACACCTTGCTTCTGTTTTTATCATAGTAACTATGAAATCTTTAGCTTGATCTATAGTAGTTAGTGATTGCACAGATGTCATTCAGTCATCCCGCTTAGTTGGATTATCTCTTGTAGCTCTGCTTCATTTGTCCATTGCATGGGCAGGTCATCTTTAGTTATAAATATTAATATAGACCTGCAGTTAAAATGTAGGGGTGGAGTTAATTCATTCAATAGCCCCTCATCCTTTGCTCTTATAGTCGGCTCTGTTTCTGCCACTAATTCACATACTTCAGATGTCCTCTCATCTATCATCGCTGACAATTGATATCCTATGATAAATTCTTTTACATCTTTATCTTCTCCCATTTCCCTTCTTCCATAATTATAAGCCCCCAATGTTGCGGTCCTCACAAGGGTGGTCGTCCTATATGCAACGGCTAATGTCCCCGCCTCTGTTATCTCTGTCCCCGCTGCTATGTAAGGATTGAATGCTTTTTCTATTTCTATTACTGTTGCAGGGATTGATTTTCCTTTGACTAAAGAATCTAATAAAACAGTCGATAGATTGTTATTTAATATTGCTGCTATTCTTTTGACATCCAGTCTTGCTTTTGACTTAAAATATCTTTGAAATCCTGTAGTCAATATCCCTGTTCCAATTTTAGTCTTTAAGAATTTTTTAGGCAATGATTCTCTAGCCTGTTCTTTCCCTTCTTTATAAGCATCCTCATAACCAGTTTCAAATACCTTTATCAAATCCCCTTTATATTTTAGGTCGAGGTTGTCTATCGCTGTAAAATCAAACTTATTCTCATCCATCTTATTTGTGATATATGTAGTCACTGCTTCCATCTGCCTTGTCATAGTCTCTATGATATTTTCTAGAAATCTTTGTTCTAATTCGTCTATGGTGTTATTTACCTTCTTAAAATCGACTCTTTTTTCTGCCCTGTTTTTTGGCTTTCTGGGGACTTTGGTCTTATCCTTATCGAATGGTTGGCCAAATGGGTTCTTTTCTTTCATCTCTTCAATGATCTCTTCATCTGGCTTATCTATTATTTCTTTGTCAGGGTCTATTTCTTTAGATGGAAAGCTAAGATGTTCCCTTAATATATTCTCGTCTTCTAGCGTTGGAACGATTACACCTTTCTCGACTGCTGTAATAAACATTGTATTCAATACTTGTTTTTGCTCGTCAGTCATAGGATTGAATTTAAACTTAGGTAATTCTTGCACGTTGGCATAATTAAAAGCTACTAGTCTTTTTATTAACTGCTCTGCCATTACCCCATCCTCTAGGTCTAATCTTAATTTTTGGATTACCCATAGGAACACATCAAAATGAATCTTAGCCTGCGAGTATGCTCCAGTCTCGCCTTCCGCCATTAATCTATCCGGGATTAATATGCTTCTTGCTATCGTCTTATTGTAGAAATTTAGTGCTGTTTGAAAATCCCCTGTCGCATTTCTTGAAGACTCTAAAAGCCCTATGTCAAATTCGTCCATCCTGTGGGTGATCGAAGTCTTGGCGGTCAGATTATCTAATATATTTCTAAGATTATTCCTTGAGGTAGGGTCATTGGATTTATACTTTCCTAATACTGTGGGGTTAGCAAATCTTTCAAGGTAGATATTCCACATCTTGATTAAGACATCTTTGGACCAGTATCCTCTATAGGCAGGTCTTAGGTCAGATGTCCCGTACCAATTGCCAAACTCTTTTTGATAACTAAATATTAGGAATTTATTAAGCGGATATTTGGAGTCTTCCATGCCCTCTGAATATATGATGTTTTGAAGATTGGAAAATTTATCCACTTCAAATCGGTAATTATGGGGTTGTTTTGTTTTAAGGTTTTTAAGCCCTATTTTTCCCTTAAATTCCCCATGTTCAAATGTTTTAAAATTAATTTCAGTTATAGAATAGCCATAATCTAGTGCGGTTAAAATCTCCAATAGACTATCTATTATGTTTCCCTCTACTCTGTTAAAGCTATAGCGGACAAAATCTGCTATCTCTTTGTCCTTCTCATCATTGGATGCTGGGATTATCTGGTAGTTTGGAGCCAGGGTGGCGAATTTCTTAAGTGTAAGACAAGCCTTGACTTGATCGTCTACCCTCATCTGGTCGTATACATAGAATCCCTTCCTGCCGATTAAGGTATCCGGGTTGTAGGGGATGATGTCTTTTTGTCCATATAGGTTAAAGCCAGCACTGGCAAGTTCTCCCATATCTGGTTTAGTATCTGTTTTATAAGATTTTCCTGCCGAATCTACAATAGCCATCAAGAGAAGATTATATATTAAGATATATTTTTAACAATAGGAAAGGGCAGGGAAGCCGTCGGAGAAACTTTTAGGAGATAGGACTTCCCCACCCATTCAAAAGAGGTAGTGAGAATTTTAACATGTTCGGTTTTAAGTGTCCATCATGTCAAGTTCTGTCAAGTTACATGTCCCCCCGCCCATCTTGTATATCTTGTCTGACTTTTTTTGTAGCACTTTCTATGTCCTTAAAGTCAAGGACAAAGACGTTTTTGTCATTCATAAGATTTAACAAAGCTGTGCAAAGGCGAGTCGTACCAGATTCTTGTCCTTGTTTGTAGCTCTTTTCCATGGCAGTTCCTATCAGCTTCTTTATTTTTGAGTCTATATTTCCAGTCTTAACTTGTTTAGCTAACTTCTCCTTAAACTCTTTTTTGTATATTTTCATTTTGTCATCCCACCTTCTGCCATGTTCCAGTTGTATTTCTGTAAAACTAATTCCTGTACATCTTTAGAAATAATTCTTTCTGCTTCTCCTGCCTGTATTTCTTTTAAAGAATTTTTATCCATAATTTCTTTGTCCAGATTCAATTTGGCACAATAGAGAATCCTTGCCCTTTGAAATATGGTGATGTCCAGAGGATGAAATTTTGATAAATAGTCTAGGTGTATGACTATTTCTTTCTTTCTCTTTATAATATACTCTCGTTTCCAGTCTTTCATAATTGTCTCCTTTCTTCTTGTATTTCTTTTAAAGGTCTTTTCTTCCAGAATTTGTCTTTTTCTAATGGCAGATTATTGACTCTCAGATTAAACAGCTCATCTTCTGCAACATATCCTAATTCAGGATAACCTAAATCGCATAATCCAAAAAAGATTCTATTTTCTGAGTTATATTCGGTGAGGTACCAATCCCCCGTTCCATAAGGGTTAAAGACATGGACGATGACTTGGTCTCCATTTTCTGGATGTTGCCTTGCAAGTTGGCTCCATTCTTGTTTAGTAAATTTTAACTTTAACATTTTGTTTCTCCTTGCCAGTTTTTTGTGAGAACTGGCAAACTCAGATTTTTTTCTTAACTTACAACTTACCCGAAATTAAGTCATTGAAGGCTTTGGTAACTAAATTGTCTATTGACTGTTTATTTCTTAACTGCGGGACTTTCGACTTTTTAGCTTTCGACTGTTTAGCTTTTTTAATTTTTTTAGCTTTCAGCCGCTTAACTTCTTTTTGCCAAGAACCATCTTTTGTTGAATACTTCATCTTCGTTTCTCCTTGCCAGTTTTGTTGAGGTCTGGCAACTCAATTTTTCTTAAATAAATGTAAACACTTTATCCAAAATCTCTTGCAGTTGGAATAGTTTCAAGTCTTTTGTCTGTTGTAGCTAAAGACCCAGCATTATTTCCTTCGTCATCTGACATAGGAAATATTTGAACTCCATTATCAAGAATTAAGACTATAGCTTGTTTATACCAACCTAAACCCTCAACCTCAACTTCATCCATATATCTTACTCCAACTATTTTCCTATTTAAGAGGACTTTTTTAATATCCTCATTTCCTTGCCAGTTTTTTGTTTTAATATACTTCATCTTCGTTCCTCCTCGAAGTTTAAGATTAATTTTTTTTCCTTTCTTAACTTCATATTATAATTATATGATATTATAGTAACTTTGTCAATACACTATTTAAAACTAATTTAAAAAAGCTAATGATTATAGGGGTTTAGTTACTACCAAATATTCTTACTATTGGTAGTTACTATATGCTAAAATTGCTGGTTTATTGTATCCCTTTCTCCAAAGCTCTGCACCTCTCCCGCTTCATCTTCTTTTATATATAAAGGTCTCTCCATTATTCCATATCTTAGGGCATCTACTGGGTGGTCAAATCCTGTCGTGTCATAGCACTCTGGGTTTCTTCTATCTACTCCTATAGATTGCAAGGTTTGATAAGTTATCGGACAATCTTTTGTTATAAATAATCTTGGTTTTTGGATTGAATCATCTATATTTAATCTCATGTGCAATTGCTGCGTTCCTGAAATCCTGTCATTGTTTGCTTTGTGCATCAATAATTCACCCTCGAATATCTGCCCTATAGAATCCCCTGTATTTTGTCTACCCCACATAGAGGGGTCGCTTGGAGCATAAGTTGGGTCGATGTTGTGGGTTTTTTCGATCTCTTTTATAGTCTTTGCTACGACATTTGCTGACATCATTAATCCTTTATTTGTTCCATCTAAAGTTCCAATCCATTCTTTGAATACGATTAAATCTTTTTCAGAATTCTCTGCAATCCATAGGACAGCAAAGGGAGCTGTAAAACCCCAGTCGAAAGCTCGGATAATAATATCAGAAGTAGGGGTGTAGGAATCTATCAAATGATGTTCGCCTAATTGTGAAAACATAGTGCCTTCTATTTGGGCCCAGTCCCCATATCTCAGGGCTTGATACATCTTATTTCCTTGCGTCCTTAATCGAGCCTCATAAGTGGGGTCGTTCATTATAAGGTAGGGATTATCTTCTAAGGTGGCGGGAATATATAATCGTTTTAATTTAGATTCTTTATCTTCAACAATATTATATGCTCCATTATTAATAAATCTTTTTCTAACCCAATCTAAATGTTGACCGATTGGAGAACCTGAACATCTTACTCGTGGGATTAATTTTGGGTTTGTCGTTCTGCATCTTGAATGAAGGTATAAATACATATCTTCCTCAAAGTGGGTTATCTCATCGAAATAAACTCCAGAGGAAATCTCTACTCCATCCCATTTCCATTTATCTTTATTCTGTTCCATATGAGAAAAATATATCTTTCCACCATTCGGGAATTGCCAATAACTTCCTTGCACTTTAAATTCAGCCCCTAGAGGTCTATATAGTTTATTTGAATAATCTAGTAATTGTTTTAATTCTGGAGATGTCCTTCTAAAGACAACTGCTGTAGCATCTTTATATTTCATTTGCCTACAGGCATCGATTAATAAGACTGTGGATTTTCCACTTCCAGCCCCACCTAAATATGCGACTTCAAATATGCTTCCAGCTTTTAGAAACTCTAGCTGTCTTTTCGTGGGTCGCCAAATAACATTAGTGTTTTTCTTGGATATCGTCAATGGTTGGCTCATAGGCACTCATTTCGGGGACTTCTATTATATTGACTGTCTTGGATATTTGTTCGATTTCTTGTTTCTCTATGTATCCACGACTCTTTCCTAAAGTTTTAAGTATAAAGAAAATAGCATTTTTTTCTCCAGCTTTTACAAGTTCGACTAATTTTTGTTCACAGAAATCTATTATTTCTTCTCTAGCATCTGATAATGCTTGTTGTAATTCTTCACTTTTATGAAGTCTTTGATAAAATGCTTGTCTTGAAATTTTAGTCGCTTCACATATATTCCTGACAATTCCACCAGTTTGTTTAATGATTTTTAGTAATTGTTCGTGAGATACTTTCATAAGCTATTTATTATACCATTGTTTGTAAATTAATTCACTTAAACTTTTGAGCATAAAAGGTGGCACTGACATTCCTAGAACATATTGAAATGAAACATTTTCAAAATCATAATCTAAAGGAAAACTTTGTATAATACACATTTCATCTTTGCTTAGTAATCGAGGAGAATCCCAATGACAAAACTTGGCACCAGCTGACGCTGTTATTGTGGGAGAATAACGATATGGAGATAATTTTGAGGAATTGAAAAAATTGCCTTTTATATGATATTTAGAAAAACTATATCCCGGTAATGTTTGATTCCATAATGAATATACCAAAGAATCTTTATTTAATAATTTGGCATTTTTATTTGATATATCTTTTAAAGCTTCACCTAATATATTTGCTTTGTGATTTAATTTTAAAATTAAGGGTTTAAATTTTTGATTATTAGCAATAAAGAAAACTCTTTTTCGGGTTTGTGGTACATTACAATCAATGGCATTTATTAAAAATATTTGGCAATCATATCCTTCTTTTTTAAATCTTTCTAAAATAAGTTTAACAAAACCTTGTGCTTTTCCTAATAATAGACCTTCTACATTTTCTGCAATAACAATTTTAGGTTGTAATTTTCGAACTGTATCAATAAATTTAAAAAATAGGTCATCTAAATATTGAGCTACTTGACCTTCATTAAATTTCTTTTTAATTCCCCAAGTTTCTTCTCTTTTACCAGAAATTGAAAAACTAGAACATGGTGGAGAGCCATCTAAAATATCTAAATTAAACAATTCTTGTGGTAACTTTTTATTTGAAATCTTATTAAAATCTTCTACTCCCATTAAATATGTAAACTGAGATTTTATATTTTTTTTATATAAATTCATCATTTTACTATCTATTTCAACTCCACCCAAAACATTATATCCTGCTAATTTATAACCTAAAGATGAGCCTCCTCCTGCAGAGAAACAACTAAAAACATTTAAATTGTTTTTTTTTATATCTTTAAGTTCTTTAAGAAACCATTTATTATTCATTAAATTCAAACTTACATTTTGGACATTGATGTTTAAATTTTTCAAAGGTACTTGTATCTAGTTCTTTGGATTCTTTAGATTGACCACTATAAGTTAAATAACTTTCTAATTCATTTTTATCAAATCCTAAAAGTTCTAAGTCATAATTCATATCCAATAAATCTCCAAATTCTAAGTTTAATAAAGAATAATCCCATTGACTTTCTTCTGCTACTTTATTATCAGCAATTCTATATGCTTGTATTTGAACTGGTGTTAATTCTTTTGCAATATGAATAGGAACTTTTTTAAGACCTAATTTTTTACTTGCTTCGTATCTTGTATGACCAGCTATAATCGTAAGTCTTTTATCAACCACAATCGGTTGTCTAAATCCAAATTCTCTTATCGAGGTTGCAACTTTATCTATTGCCTGATTTTTTCTAGGATTCCTAGCATAAGGAATTAATTTGTCTATATCTTCTAGTATGATATCCATTTATTTGCTCCTTTAAGCGATTTTAAAGCCTATTGTCGGCTTCTTGACTACAAGGTTGTTACTTTATACCTCATCATCATTTTCTGGTAGATTTGGCTCTAAAATATAACCCTATATCAGTCATTAACAAGTTGCGCTTTTAACCCTGTGAAATCTTCCCATCTTTTAACTATAACGTCGCAATATTTAGGATCAAACTCAATGCTATAACACGATCGGTTTAATTTTTCAGAAGCAATCATAGTTGAGCCAGAGCCACAAAAAGGCTCATATATAATGTCCTCTTCTTTAGAGCTATTTAACAAAGCATTTATGATCAGATCTACCGGTTTCATAGTAGGATGTAGATCGGACTTCATAGGACGATCGAATTCCCAGACGCTTGTTTTATTCCTGCCACCATAAAATGTGTGTTTTGATCCTTCAAACCATCCATAAAATATAGGCTCGTGTATATAATGATAGTCAGCTCTTCCTAATACTAATGTGTGTTTTTTCCATATAATATTGCAGGAATGATGGAGACCGGCTTTATCAAAGGATGTTAGAAAGTTAATCTGTTGCTTATTTCCATAACAGATATAATAAGGAGCACCTAATTTTACGACTTCCTTAGCATTAACAACAAAGCTGTATATAAATTCTTTAAAATCATCATCTGACATATTATCATTCTCGATCGGTCTAGGCTTAAATCTATTGTTGCCTATTTTATCACTGCCATACCATGGGCCATAATTAACATTATAAGGGGGATCGGTGAAAACCATATCTGCCTTCTGTTCTTTAAATAATAATGCAATATGTTCTGGATTAGTGCTGTCGCCACATACCAACTTATGATTTCCTAAAGTCCACATATTTCCGATCTGTGCCACAGGATCTTGTGGTATTTCTGGAACTTGATCATCTGGCGTTAATCCTTCTGGTTTATCTACAATAAGATCTTCTAGTTCTTTAGGATTAAAACCTAATAAATCCAGATCAAAGTTAACATCAAGCAGATCTGTAAACTCGGTGTTTAACAATCCAATATCCCATTCACTATCTTGAGCCACTCTGTTGTCAGCAATTCTATATGCCTTTACCTGTGCAGGGGTTAATTCTTTAGCTATATGAATAGGAACTTTTTTAAGACCTAATTTTTTACTTGCTTCATATCTGGTATGCCCGGCTATAATCGTGAGGTTTTTATCCACTACTATTGGCTGTCTAAATCCAAACTCTCTTATCGAGACTGCAACTTTGTCTATTGCCTGATTTTTTCTAGGATTCCTCGCATAAGGAATCAGTTTGTCTATATCTTCTAGTATGATCTCCATTTATACCCCCTAAATTGATTTTAAGCTATATATAAGCTCTTTTAATATCTTTCTAATGGTTTTTATACCTCATCATCATTTTCTGGTAGATTTGGCTCTACTTCGGTTTTTTCCACCTTGACCAATAACCATTTAGCGAAATAATAATATGCTTCTTGCCATAATTGGATGTTATATCTTTCTTGGAATTTATGAACCCCTAATGAATGGAGCTCTGAATGTTTATCTCTTGATAGTGGGATAACAGTGAAATGTCTCTGATTGGGAGCATATCTTTTTCCACGTGTCCCTATTGCTTCCAAATGATGCAGGTCAGGCGAAAGTTGCCCTGTTAAGCAGCAGGGTTGTTTTTTCATATATTCCATATAATCGAGAGAATGGATTTTTATAAATTCTTCATTTGGTAAATACATATATCCCTGAATAATAGTTTATTACAGATATATCTGCAACAGTGTCAGTCATCATTTTTAATGGTTTTAAGTGCAGGTCTTTTCTTCGTAATGGTTTTATCCATGTTATTTGTTTTAAGGTCGTATTGAGCCTTAAAATCGCTTATATGACCCGATTCCCGCTTCATCTCCCCTAGTATTTTTACAATATTAAAGAAACAATCCGAAAGTTCGTCTTCCAGCTTGGATAATCTGCTATATATCTGTTTATCTCTTTTCATTTTCTAACCTGTCAAAATCTTTTTTTGTATCCCGAGAACAAATCCACCAATTGTCTTATTTTGATACATTCTTATATATTTTTTTATTTCTTCCCTTTCAAACTGGGTGGCTTCCATCTCCCGCAATAAAGGCTCTGCTGTTTTCATGATATTTCTCTCAAAAATAGCCTGACAAAAAAGTTCTTCCACAAACTTTCTCGGGGTTATTTTTTTCTTCTTTTCAAAAATAGACATCAACATTCCAAATCCTCTCTTCTTACAAACGCATTACACGTCATACATTTTTCGTAGATTTGTGATGGCTCGTCACATTTTGATACATCCACGCATTTATCTGCAGGCACCATCCCTTTAAGTTCTCTAATATTATTATTAAAATCTGCTCTGTTTGATTTCGTTGCCATCTCCAATAATTCAATTTTCATCTGCGGTTCTTTTTTAACAATAGGTAAAAGCCTGACCAGTCTCTCATAAGAACAGCTTTGTAAGATCTCTTTTTTTCCCAAAATGTAAAAGCTAAATTGTTCAAATATATCTATGTCCTGTCTTGCTGTCTCTCGGTTTATTCCGATAGCATCGATAAAAGAATCCCAGCTATCAACATAACCATCATGGTTTAGGTAGCTTTTATTTGCTTTTATATTTTTAAGGATGTTCCCTCTCTCAAGCCGACCTTTAAGGATGGATATATTTATGGTTTTTAATCTCTCTATACATTGGTCTAAGCTCACTAGCTCACTTAGCATCGTATATCCCGCTTATTAGGTTTTTTTTTATCAAAATCTGTGTTGCCCTCTTGTCATATCTTTCAATCAATTTGTTTAATTGGTCGGCAAATCGTGGCAAATCTTTGCCCGTTTGAAAATGGATCAGATATTCTTTTAAGGCATACAGGATTATAAAAGTATTTAACTCGGATTCTTTTAGACTATCGTGTAGTTCTGCCATTTTTATACCTCTATTTTATTTTGTTTTTTCCACTCTTGCAATTGATGATTGAAAAAATCCACCATAGCGGGGTTTTTCTCTTCTTTGATTTTCTTATTAAAATAATCCTCATCCAGCGGGCTATCAGATTCTTCGGGTTGTGAAATATAGACATGTTTGTCCTCCGTTAATACCTCATCATCCCATCTTTTATCCCGCAGCCATCTTTCAGGATGGACAACAAAGTGTAGGTCTTTTGTATTAGAGATGAGATAATTGTATTTGTCAATAAGTTCTTGACAGGTTATAGAATCGGTAATCTTTCTATAATAGTTTTTACATTTTTCTTTGTTTATTTTTCTTGCCTTTATCCCTTTCCAAAATTCCTCAAATTCTTCATTATTTCTCACATATATATTCTTACTTGTAGTATTAACACTTGTAGTATTATCCTTAACCTTTTCTTCTATACCCCCCTTAACCTTTTCTTCCCCAGTGTCCTTAACCTTTTCTTCCATAGGGGTATTAACATATATGGATATAATCCTTCTTATAATCTGCTTGCCCTCATATTGCATTTGGATAACTATATATCCTTTATCTTTTAAACCATTAATGGTATTAGATACTGTCTTGGTTGTGACGCCATATAAATCTGAGAAATATTTATTACTAGCCCAGCAATAACCCTCTTTATTTGACAAAGCGGTTAATTCAGAATATAGGATTTTGGCAAAGTTCGATATATTTTTATCGTATCTTATTTGTGCAGGCAATATCGCATAATAATTTGGTTTTTCTCGCATCTCGTTTCTCCTTTAAAATGGTATATCGTCTTTGTGTATTTCAGGTCGCATAACATCACTCTCGATAGAATGTGCTACTTCTGCAATTTCTGAAATATCACTCATTTTATTTGAAATCGCATAATCCATCGCAATCTTCCAACTGCTTT
>Ga0208183_1000270_pt1 | contig 28574 bp, 42 predicted proteins | sample MalvirDeepMed_51_FD_184251 | JGI IMG/M metagenome (GOLD analysis project Ga0208183, IMG submission 184251) | Marine viral communities from the Global Malaspina Expedition - Malaspina viral metaG DeepMed_51 (SPAdes) (version 2) | ecosystem: Environmental > Aquatic > Marine > Oceanic | place... | reverse complement strand
GTGCTTCAAAACCAACCGCAACATTTTTACCATTACCATCTTCTGTAAGAAGGGCACTAGACCCGATAGCTACGTTTTCTGCTCCAGTGGTTAAAGCACCACCTGAATTATCACCAATTAAAGTATTGTCAGAACCTGTGGTTACTGCATCCCCTGCGGCATAGCCCACAGCAGTATTGTCTGTCCCAGAACTATTAGCGGTTAAGGCTAAAGTTCCTACTGCGGTGTTATCAGCAGCCGTTGTCGCTACTAATAAGGCTCCTGAACCAATAGCTACGTTATTGCCGCCTGTGGTTAAAGCACCACCAGCATTATCACCGACTGCAGTGTTGTCGGAACCAGTAGTGACCGCATCGAGTGACGCTTCCCCAATGGCTACGTTGTCTGTTCCTGTGGTTAGGGCTGTGCCTAAATTACCGCTACCGAGTCCTACGTTGCCTGTGCCACCTGTCATGTCTAAAACATCAGTAACGGCAGCACCACTCCCTGCTCCGTCAGTGACAATCATCTTAATACCGCCATTTGGTATTACGACATTGGCTCCTGTGCCTTGGGTAAGACTAACTGCGTAACCTGCTGAGTTCTGAATTATCCAGACTTTACTAACTGTGTTGGGTGCTAAAGTAACTGTGTTGAGTGCGGTAATAGACCCCGTTAGCGTTAATGCCATTCTTCTTGATTCCGAATCCGTTTCACTACCATCAGGTATAGTAATGGTGTGTGTAGTTCCCGTAATTCCTGTTGAAGAACTACCGAAAGCATCCGCTATCAGCGTTAAATTCGTATTTGTTGTTGTACCCCACGTTCCGCTACCGTCACCAGTAGCCATCTCGTTGAGCCTTAGATTATTTACATATGTACTTGCCATAATTGTTTCCTGATTATTGTTAAATTATTAAGCTGCCACATCTTCCCAAGAAGCATCTTGCGAAGGACTAACTGCAGACCATTCTGCATCTTGATCGGGATTTAATTCTCCCCAAACAGCTAAATCTCCAACTGCTCCTGTTCCATAAACTCCTGTAGGATAAATATTAGCATGTCCAGCAGCAGTTATTGATCCAAGTCCTGAGGTTAAAGTATCAGTAGTAACCGCTATAATATTATTGGTTACTAAAGTTAAAGTACCTAATGCCGAAGTTCCTGCTACTCCCGTAGGATAAACATTAGCGTCACCAGTAACTGTTTCATCACCTAGAGATACTGTAGAAGCAGTACCGCTAACTCCTGTGATGGCAAAACCTGCTGCGATCACTGTGCCTACGGCACCCGTTCCTGCAAGTCCCGTTTCGGTTACATTAGCATCACCACTAACTGTCTCTGTACCGAGTGCAGTAGTTCCAGCCAGTCCTGTGACTGTTACATTGGCAATACCAGTTGCTACTACCGTTCCGACAGCACCCGTACCAGCAACGCCTGTTTCCGCTACATTAGCGTCTCCAGTTGCTGTTTCTGTGCCTAAAGCAGTGGTTCCTGCGAGTCCTGTTACAGTTACATTTGCAATACCCGTTGCAACAACTGTACCAACTGAGCCTGTGCCAGCCAGTCCTGTGACGGCAACTGTTGCACCAGCACTAACACTTTCTGTACCTAAAGCAGAAGTTCCTGCAAGACCCGTAAGGGTTACAGTAACATCAACTTCAACGGGCTCACCCCAGGTGCCTGAACCCCAGGTACTTCGACCCCAGCCAGCCATCGGCTATCCTACGCTATTCTAATAACAGCGTTACTTGCGTCTGCGGTGGGAAAAGTAATAGTAAAGCTACCTGCTGTACTTGTTTTATCTCCACCGAAATCAAAGACAGCAACCGAAGGATCACCTGAAGCTGTTTCATTGAAAATCATACAGCCTCTAGCTGTGATCGTACAAGTACCAAAGGTTAAATCAGCAAAGTCTGTAAACGCAGTGGTTCCAGAAGTATTAGGTTCAACTTTAGTTAAAGTACCCCCTTTTGCTGTGTAATTGGTTCCTGTTGCTTCCTGACTGGTTGAATAAGCTGTAGTAGAAGCACTCATCGTAGCTGAACTGGTATAAAGAGCCAGTTTAAAAGTGTTTCCTCCTGTTGAGAAATTGTGCTTGGCTTGTAAGAGTTCTTTCTTAAAGCTGGTGCACATTGCCTGTGTTATCGCCATTATAGTCTCCTAATAATATTAGCTAGGTCTTTCTGACCTTGTTTTTCTAAAATATTACATACTGTACAAATGTGGTTATTCACCGCTTCTTTCATATAATATGTAATAACCTTTTGACACCTTTCCTTAAACGCATTAGCTTGTAGCCGTATCGGATCAGGAGCCGAGTCACTTACAGAAATCAATTTATCTGTAGCCATTTTAGCCACTTCTTCAATAGAGTGACCTCTGTAATCTGTTGTTGTTACCCCTAAATCACCCAATGTTGTTTCAAATTGCTCAGTTTCCATATCAATATTTAGTCGGTTCAGGAGGAGTGGTTGCAGGTGTATTGGCTCTATCTAACCATGTAATATTCGTGTCGTATCTTCCAGCAACGCCAAATGGAACCGATTGTTCCTTAACTACTTCAGACCACTTACAAACATTCATTTTACCATCTTGAAGATAAGAAATAACTGGATCAGCTAATCTATGATAACCATACAGCTTATCTTTAACATCCACATTAGCATCCAATAGGTTTGAACGGACTGCTATTTGTACTTCTACACCTCTTTCCATACATTTTGCTAACCAGAATTCACAACAAGCTCTGCCCATTTCAGCAAAATATAAATTACCTTTATAGGTAAAGTCTGCTCCAAATAAATTAACATTTCCCACTTTATTCCAACAGGCAAATGCAATGGCATAAGCGACTGTATTGTTTATGTATCCACACTCCGTATCTTTAATTAAAGTTTCTATCGGATACAACTCTAAAGCAGGAACCCTTTCATCTAACTGACAAGTATAAATAGGACATTTCATCTTTGGTAAAGTTTGTCTCATTACTTCTGACATATCTCCTGCATCATCAGACTCAAAAAATCTGGATACAGGGTCCATTACAAAAGCACGATCTGGATTAGGAATTACACTGATCATCGCATTAATGACCCAAACTTCGTCAAACTCCTGACTATGCGTTATAGCCATGTGATAATCCAATTGACTGTTTCCCATCGCCACAATAGCTATATTTTTGCCTTTCAAGGCTTTTATAGGTTTTTTTAACATATCTGCTCCTTATGTTTTTATGTTACTGGTATCCTCAATTGTCCTGATCGATAAGCATCTTTACGATCCCTACCATCACCAAGAACTTTAAGTCGTGCTAAAGCTTCCTCATATCTGGCTTGATATATCTGAAACATATCGGCTTCACCTTTCATGAAGGTATAACCTTCAATCAAAGACCCATAGAGTAATGCAGTTTCTGCATTGGCAGAAAGCCATGTCGTTCCACCCGTAGCTCCAGACGTTAAAGAAGCTGGCTTATAAAAATAATGTATTTCTGTGGTAAATGCTGCTCCTGGTGTTGGAGCCATGATAAAAAACTGATCACTGAATATCCCATAGTATTTAGGCAATGATCCCGATCCTGTTGCTGTTGCTGTCGGATAGATTTCTCTAATCCAATTTACATCCTTATTCAGTAAAAATTGCTGTTTGCTATTACCATCCGTTACCGATAAAGAATAAGGAGACAAAAAATCAGTTGGTATTGATAAATATTGATTATCAGCAGATGTTGTACCCGATTGATTTCTTCTGAAATCAGGCAGTTGTACTACATTTAATATCCTTTCTTCTGCCTGTTGAATAATAGTATCTAAACTATCTGTAAAAGTAGTTTCAGTATTCTGAAGATAATTCTGTATAGCTGTCTTTAATCCTGCATAATTCATGATATTACTACCTTAATAAAACCTACTTCACCCGTCATGTACATATTGTCTAAATCACTGGGTCCAAATTCTGAGTTCCAACCACCTATAGGATTCCATGCCGAGGTTCTCCTGCTTGCTGCTTGACCAAGAGGAGGTCTGGGATTCCTTAAAGCTACTGGATCGTAAATCTTGAAACTACCTTGTTGTAACTGTGGTTGAGGTTCATCATCACATTCGGGACATACCATCCAGCCTGTGGGTCGTAAGTCTCTAACTTGATTTCTTAATTCATGTAATGGATAACGAAATCCGCAACGATCACAGAATCCAAACGCTTTTTTACCTGCTGCAAATTCACTCATGAGTTATAAGTCCAAGGCACAAATCTAAACGATGCCTTAACCCTGTTTTCCTCGGCTGCTAAATCAAATTGTTCCATATATTCTTGTTTTAACACCGCTAATCGATTACCGACTGCTTCTGGATATTTCATCCCAACATAATAAGCTAAACCTGCCACTAGACTAGGAAGAAACAATTTTGGTACATCCATGTTATAACTGCCTAAATCTCCACTGTCGTAAACTTGTCTGACCCGATAATAACTTAATACATAAGTTTGAACATCATCAGGCACAGGATATAAGATTATCTTAAAACTACTGGTTAATCGCTCTACATAATATTGTAAAGGTCTGCCTTCTTGTAATTTATTAGGTAAATCCGCATAACCTGATACAGAAACTCGTGTAAGATCATAGTCAGTTTGACTAGAAGTATCACCACTATTTAGACGTAAGTGCACTTCCAGCAGATCAACTGTGTCTGCATCAAAAGTGTATTCAGAAGTACCAGCCGTTAAGGTAGTAGTTCCACTTTCTATAGTCCATAAGTTTAATCCTCGGTTTTGCCATTCCAGCATCATCAGATCAAGACTGCGTCTGGCAGTCTTATAATCATATCCAGTGCGAGCTTCTAAGCCACACCTGTCAAATGCTTCATCGACAATATCACCGATATCTAAATTAAACGCATTAGTGGTCGTAGTAGCCATTTATTATTTTACTACTTCTGCACCCTGTCTGGCTCTTCTTCTCTGAGTTGAGCCAATAACACCGCCATCGCTCTTATACTCTACTTCAACACCTTTGGCTTGAGCCGCTTTTTTAGCAGCCTTTTTTCCTGCCTTATCATAAGGGTAATGTTTACCATCTACTTCTGGCATATTTTTTCCTCCTCCTGAAAGTTTCCCTCCAGAACTTTTATTAGATTTTCCTGCTTTACTAAGAGCAATTGCGACAGATTGGTTCTGGGGGAACCCCTCCTGCCGCAATGTTCTTATATTAGAGGAAACATCTTTATTAGATTTACCTTTCCTTAATGGCATTAACTAGGATTAGCATAATGCTTGTGAGCCCAAATAATAACACTATAAGTATCACCACTTGTATGGTCATTGGTTGTTAACAACAAATCACCATTTATACCGCCTCCTGCATTATTGGGAATACCTGGTAACTGATCCATTCCATAGGAAAAATTCCATGTATCACTCCAATCCTTGGGTGCTTGGCAAATAAACATATTGGAACTTGCATTCCAATACAGTTTAAAACCCATACCGATATTACTAAACCAAATTCTCTGTAAAGAAACTCGGTTACAGGCTTGTCCCGTAAGGGGACTTGATTCCAAAGCTGAAACATCAATCTTAGCAACCGCACTTTCTCCCGTGCCATCACTAATATTGGTAAATTTCATTACCAGATTTTTACCGCCATCCTCTATCGTTTGTGAGGTTACTGCATCAGCCATTATTTACCCCCTTACTCGAATGGAGTCGCTAATGTGCCGTCACCATGTAAGAAAGCTTCACAATGCCATACTGCTGCACTCGTAGCTACTAAACGAATTATTCCACCTACTAACCAACCCTGTGCTGCTGTACCTAAATCAATCGTATCATCATCACTGGCATCGGGAACAAAGGTATTGGTATCTGTTGCAGTTGCTGGATCAAAGATCGTGGCAAAGCCAGAAAATAAATCACTGGCATTATCAGTATTAATTTGTCCTGCACCCGTGAAAGTCGTACCCACTATAAAAGTATAGTTCAATCCTGCTGCTGCAGTTGGTAATGTAACTACAATACCTGCTGCCCTGTTAAGGGTATAAACAGTACCTGAATCCGTTGATTCAACACTTTTGGTAGCACTGGTAATGCTACTTACGTTTGAATAAGCGGATAAATAACCTGTGGTTGTAATATTACCACTGGTATCTACATCCAGATTTGTTGTAATGGCACCAGTTGTAGAGTTTTTGCTGATTTGTTCAAATCCACCCTCTGACCTGACTGGTCCACTAAAAGTTGTGTTTGCCATAATTTAGTCTCCTAAATAACTCTATCGTCTTGGCAAGTCTGCTAGGTCAGTCGATAGATATAAAAAAATCCCTAGATGTAAAAAAAGGGAAGTAGTAAAAACTACTTCCCTAATTTTTTATGACGAACCTGGAGAACCATACGCTCCTAATGGGTCTGAAACTCCAAAAGAGTATCTTTCCCTAGATTTGTAGCGAACATTGCCTGTATCGAAGTCCCCATCCATGCTGTTCTCGATAGGGGTTCTGACAAAGTGCTTAAATCCGTTAGGAATATCGGTCATTAAGAACCATGCATTCGTGTCGGTTAAATAGTGATTAACTGTAAAACCTTCAGGAACAGTTCCTAAAGAACGAAAAGCGTTGATATCATTGTCAGCAGTTCCCGATCTACCTGGAGTATCCAGCAATCTAGTTGCTGTAAACTGGTAGTTCGTAGGAATGACCAATTTACTTGGTCTTGCCGCAATTTTCAGTCCACGCTCATCTGTCCAACCAGAAATGGTAATGGTTGCATTCTCAAGAGAAGTCTCGTTGAGGTCTGCAGCCGTAGCTGGGCGATTAGAGTTTTTCCCACCCGAAACAAGTGGGTGACCATCACCGCCAGTTACACCATCACCTGATGCTGTGAATAAATTCACGCCATCACCTGATTGGTATGAGTTGGTAAATCCATTGTTAAATGGAACAACAGCCTTCTGTTGTTTGGTATAAGCCATACCACGAGCTAATGCTTTGGTATAACGAGCAGAGAGAGAGTCATAAAGGTTATCCTCCATTGCCTCCTCTGTGATCGCAAATCCCATTGCAATTGTTTCATGGTTATAGCGTGCTGTGAACGCCTCCTGTGCGTTGTCGTAGGACATCGCTCCGCCTTCAGCCTTTACTGGAGCTGCTCCAAAGCCTGAAAGTTTAGTTTCTTCCTCGAAAGAACGATCAGAAGATTCCGATTCATACAACTCTGCATCTTCGTTTTCATACTTAGCGTATTCGAGTCCAAAGAGAGCATTAAGTCCAGGGAGGAGTTCTTTCAGCAATTGTGCTCTTGAAATAGCCATATTGAATTACTCCTATATACCTGTTGTATTATCGTACTGGTGCCCAGCGTTATATTTAACAATAACATCCGTATAGCTGTCTCCTACAGACGAATCTGGTCCATCAACGAAATCAATGATTCGTAATGGTAGAGTCGCTGTGGTAGCTGCAGCCGTAGAAATGTCTACTGCATTTTTACTGGTGCCAATTGTGGTAGAGCCTGAAGTGTTCGCCAGAGCTACATTATTTCCTAATACAGTCTGAGCACCTGACCCATCACTTTGCATCTGAATTACCAATGCAGGGTCGGTTATAATATAACCTACCGCATCGGAAGCTGCAACAGAAGCTGTCCACATTTGTGCGAATGTCTTCTGACTAGTGTTTGGATCGGTGTAAGAACACCCAACAAATACTCCACATGGAGTGAAAGTAGTAGTTCCAGCGTCTTTTTCAATAGTCCCTGCCGCTACTAACTTTACAAAATCTCCATAGAAGATATTTACTGCGTATGCACTTGCAATCTTTATGTGCTGAACTTTTCCTGAATAGGAACCGCTTGCACTTAAAGTACCAATTGGTCTTGCACCATAGGGTGTTGCTGATGAAGCCATCTGCTTTTCTCCTATAATACTAAATTACATAAAATGTGATCCTATTTTCTGCTCTAAGAATCACTCCCAAATTTGACCCTAGTGTCCTTGTCAGATGACATGGGCATTCTAGAATCTTGTTCACGGAAGTAATTTTGATCAGTTGCTTCGATTTGAGCTTTTGCCATTTCTTGGTAGTACTCATCCCTTTTCTTCATGGTTTCGGCATCGGCTTTGCATAAAAGCAATCCTCCGATTTCGATGTTGCCTTTAAAATGGGAATGATAATCAGGGACAATGTTTTCCGCTATCTCTGGATGATCTTCCATTTTTACAGGCTCCCAACCTTCTCTGAAACGGGATGATACATTTGTATTCAGGACAGTGCCATTTACGGAAGTGGCAATCCATCTAAATACATATCCATCTTGTGGCTTTGGGTCAGGCAGAATACTCTGCGGTGCCCAAGGTTCATCTCTCTTCTCAGTTTCTCTGTTCTCTACTTCTCGTGAAGCTTCATGGGTCTCTCGACCTTCGATCTCTCGATTACGCTCTTCGGACATTAAATCATCTCCTTTACTATTTGTTTAGCATATTGTTCTGCTGATAACCCAAGCTTCTTGGCGAGAGAGACTTGAGTGGGCGTTAACTGCACTTTGCGTGGTTTTCCGCCATTATTTCTAGTGGCTGGAGCTACCATCGTAGCTGCGTTCCGTGTTGGAGCAGTTTGCCCTTGATCCAACTCGGAATCGGAAAAATTGTTGGGAAATGCTCTTTTCATTTCAGCATCTACTTTGTCGTAGTATTCCCTTGTTTGAGGATTAATACCCTCTGTTAATAAATCTTCATGCACCCCCATTGCAAAACCTGTAAGCTTTTTATCGGTATTAAACCATTCATTTTTACCAAGCCATTCTTCAGCTAACGGATCAAGTGGAGGCGGTTGTGTTTGTGCTATTTGCTGTGGCGAAGGAGCTTTAGGTCGTTTAGGTGGTTGCCTTCGAGGTTGCCTCTTTATAGCTGCATCGGCTTGCGACAATTGCAGTTTAGCTTCCAACATTTTTTCCTGTGCATTAATGATGGCTTCTTTATCGCCTTCATCAGTAGCATCCGACCAAACCCTCTTCGCATGTTCTAATTCTGCTTCTGCCTTGGCAGCCACATTCGAGACCACTGCTTGTTGTCCACGAGACACCATCTGTCTAGCTTGTTGCAGTTGACTATTTAAGGTTTGAGCAGCATTTACCGCTTCATCCCTCATCCTCTGTGCATCTTCCTTGGCTCTGCGTTCTTCGTGAAACTCGTATTTGAGCTTATCAATTCGTTTCTGTACCCTGCCACTAACTGAATCAATTTCTTCAATATTTTCTTTGGGAGTTTCGACTTCTTCTGTTTCAACTACCTGCACTTCAAGTTCATCATCAGATGCATTGCTCACTTGAGTAGTCTTACCGAAAAACTTTTCTTCTTTAGAAGTTTCTATTACGGGCAGTTCAAAATCTTCTTTACCGAGATCAGTCTCTTCCTCTACTTCTAATTGTTCTGCATTTTCTTCAATCATAGTCTTTCATATCCTCTTGGGTCATCGATCACAGCTTCTACGCTGTCATCATTAATTAAACGAAGTTCTTTACCATGAATTCTGAAACGAGTACCTGTATAGGTACGCATTAAGATAAAATCTCCTTCACTACACCAAGGACCACTGGGAAAACGCTTTTGATCTTTGTAACAATCAGGACCCATCTTTAGAACAAAACCAACAATAGTAGCAACGGATTCAGCGTACCTTGTTTCTTCGGCTTTGATAATGCCACCTTCAGTGGCTTCTTCTACGTCAGGGAGTGCGATCAATATCTTGTAACCAGAAGGTTCTGGCATTTGCGTAGATGTCTGAGATTCTTGATCGGTATCAATCTCAGCTACGTTGGTTTCAGATGTCATAAGTCATCCTGTTGTTGCACAAAATTATGGGTTTTGCGTTCCCAGTCAAAAACAATAATATCTGAGAAATAATTTATTTCAACTATTTTCTATTATTTCAAAGACTTCTTTAAATTCTCTTTCGGCTAAATTAAGACCTTCAATGACTCCAGTCAGTCTTTTAAAAGCGTTGTAATCTTCAACAGTGCCTTCTGCGAGATGCTCCTTAATTCTTTCTTTCTCATCATTAATTCGTCTAAGAAAAGCATCTTTAAAACTACTTCCTAGGAGGTCTGCCATCTTTCTGCTCTTTATCTTTATCCATTAGCTTTTCAGCTATTCTCACGCCAACATCAGCACCTTTCGCTTGTTGCTTGGCGGAAAGTTCCTTGTCAGCTATCTGTGCATCGACAATGGTTTCCATTATATCAGCACCAATCTTAGCTCCCGCAATTTTTTCTTGCGATTTAATTCTCTTTACTTCCAGTTGGTCCTTGCGTAATTCACGTTCCGTAGTGGCTTCCTGCTTCATTACATCTGCCTGTGTCTTTCTATCGACATCTTTTTCTTTGATATCGAGTTCACGCAGCTTGGCTTGAACTAACGGGTCTTCCAATTCTTCTTGGATACGTTCTTCTTCCGCTTCTTTCTGATGTCTGCTTAACAATCTCTGTGACGCTTCGGCTACCAAGGTTGATAATTGCTTTTCAATATGTTCTGGTAAAGGTTCTCCTACTGGCGGTAGCGGTGTTCCCAGTTCGGCTTCGATCTGTCCTCGGTATAAGAAAGCCAAGTGTTCGGTAACGTGAGCATCCAAGGCAGCTAAAATAGTTGGTCCCATTGGAGAAGCTTCTGCTCGTTGCTTCAATTCGGGGTCTTCTGAAGCCGCTAAATGCACTGTAATGTGAGCTTCATGATCTTGATACTCAAAGGCTTTAACGGGTTCCCCGTTTAATATATTCATATTTTCCGCCACAGGATCAAGTGGCATGATGTCATCATCAGTCGGTACAATCTTATCGGCATCCTGTATGCCCAAGACATCCAGCATCTGACGATGCAGTTCCTGCATGTTGTACATTTGCGGTGCCTGTTGTGCCAACTGTAAAGCAGCCTGATACTGCATAATGCGTTGTCCCATTGTTGCTGCATTCGGATTGGAAACTGGAATCACATCCACCTTATCATCAAAATCTTTTTCTTTAATTTCTTCTCCTGCCTTCACTTCGTAAGGATAAGACGGCTTAGTGAAATCTCGTATAATGTCTGTCAATATCCTAAACTCAATTCGCATGGAAGCGTGTAGTCTTTGCTGAATGGCAGACATGACTTTCATCGTTCTTTCCATAATGGCAAGCGTAGTTCCTACGGGTGCTTCCTGATTCATGTCGTTAATCTTCATATCAGTTAGCGATGCAAATCTTCTTCCCTCGTCAACAATATTTTCAAGGAGTGAATAAAGCACTTGAGATGGTTCCTTATAGGGTAGAAACGCTATATTGTCTCTAATGGCTCCTCCAGGGACATCTACATCCCTGAATTCACCAGGCATGATGGGGGAATCATCACCCTTAATTCTCAGACCTCGTGATTTCAAACCACCAGGCAGATTGGATAGAGTACCTGCATCGACTAACTGACGTAACAAGGAAGTCGCTGATTTAGCCAATCCACCAATAACGTGGATTAAACCAAAACCATAAAAACCAACACCAGGAAGGTATTGGTAATGTACAAAGTGCTGACGAGGCATCGTATCTTCATCGTCTTCGTACCAATTTCGATAGATGGAAAGGATCGTTTTAGAAGATAAATCCAAAGTCACGATGTACGGCAGAGCCACTCCTGTGTCCTCACCCTCTTCATCTTTTTCTTCGTATCCAGGCAAATCCAAATTGACCTGCATTTCCAGTAAAGTGTATCTCGAATCGGCATCATAATTATCGTTATCGCCAGTCAACTCATTGTATTTCTTAACAATTTCATCTATTTCTGGAGAGGGAGAAGGCAATTCAACATCCCTATAAAAACCTTTAACTTGCATTTTTCGGAGATCGTTCTCAGTTTTCTTCATGACATGCGTAGACCTTTCACAAGTAATCAGGTCACTGGTGCCATAACTGACAATAAAATCCTCGGCAGGAACAAACATGGAACAGGGTCTGCCCATGTTGACATCATAATAAACTTTACGGAAAGCCGAACCTGCCAGTGGCAATGACCACAATAGCTTTTCCGTTTCATTGCGATACTCCACCATTTTATTGGTGAGTAGGTAATTCATGTAATTCTGTACCCGATGAGCCTGTTTGGTTTTCTCATCGGTCAATTCCCCGATGATTTCGGTCTTTACAGGACCTGCTGCGGGAAATATCTCAGAAATGGCTTGGGCTTGGAAACGTACTACCGCTTCCGTTAACATGGGGTGAAACACACCACAGGCTCCGACCCAAGGCTCGGTTCGCTCATCGATCTTTAAACCGAGTTGATCTAAACCTTTCATGTAAGTATCTTCCCAATCACCCCGTGATTCTTTATCGCCTTGATAAAGAGGTATCAATTCACCAGACAATTCTTCAAGTACATCATCGGGCAACAATTCCGCTAGGTTGGCATTGAAGCCGAGCATATCGCCTTCTTGGGCAGTGGGATCAAAATCGACTACAACTCCCCCTTCCTCAGTCATAGTGACTTCAATTTCGGGATTCGCTTCGACTGTATCGATCTCTACATCAATAACAGTACTAGTATTATCTAGTCCATTAGCCGATCCAGGACCTATTGATTTTTCTATTGCCATAAATTATTTCTTTGTTTTATCCACACGCCTCACAGGTACTTTTACTGTAGTCCAAGCTTCGTCAACATCAGGAGTGGATTTATCATCTCCCTTGTAACGCCCTTTAACAGTACGAGCACGAACTCGCTTAGTCGTTGTTTTAGGTTCAGCCTTTTTCACGGCTGAAACTTTTCTTTTTGTCTTAGTTACTTTTGGTTTTTCATAACTTGAAAAAGCCCATGAAATACCAGTTCTAATATTTTCTTTTACTTTATTCCAAATAGACATATCCTACTCCTATTAACTTTTTTAACCTTTAGACTTACGAGCTTTACGTTCTGCTTTTCTTCTTGCTCTATTCCGTTTCATGCGTGATCCTATTCTGGATGTGATTTTTCCACCTACATTAACTGGACCCTTAGTTGGTAAAGTTCCTCTAGCTGCTCTAACTCCTGTTCCAATAACATTAATAGCTCCTCCCAGAGGAGTTCGATTAATTGCATCACTGGCTATACCTTGGGGTAAGTTTCTAGCTGCTTGCTTTAATATAGGACCTACTTTCCCTCCTTGTGGACCTGTTCCTACTGGTGGGACATAGCCTCCGCCTTGAACATAAAGTGTTTTTTTTCTGCGGTTATCCATCACCGCACCACAGCCTCCATGATGCCGTCTTATCGGTCTCTTAGGTTTAGTATATTTACTAGCCATTAAATCTTACCCCCACCATATTTCCGCTTTACGGAATCATTATAGTTCTCATGGTTAGCCATTACAGCAGGTGTATAACCCCGCCTGTTCTGGGTACTTCCGCCCATTTTTCTACCAAATCTTTTGCCGTACTTTTCGGTTTCTGCTTTTAAAGCCATCTCTCCCTTCTTTGTTGCCTTAGGACTTCTTTGCTTTTTTTTCTTTTTCTTATCACGACCTTCTAAGGCTCGTTCAACCGCCTTGGTTATTAGCTTGGAAGTATTAGCCATAACTATTTCTGGGAAATAGGCTTCTTACGATCTTCTTTCTTGGTCTTACTATTCCATTGAAAGGGACCGAAATAAGGTTCTTTGGCTTTATACTTACCGCTTTTCTTAACTATTACCATGTTTTACTCCTAATAATATTCTGCTTTTCTAACATAAAAAGGTTCCTCTTCCTCATCGCTATGAAGGCTGATAAACCCACCTTGTCTGTATCTCAACAATGCTTGTGTGGCACTGTCCACCAAGTCATCATGGGCTCCGTTTGGAAATACAGCAAACTGTTCGACCACTTCTTCTGCCCATCGGGTCGGAGGTGCCCACACCATTCCTGAAGCAAACAGGTCTGAAACCGCATTCACCCTAGAAATCTTGTCGTTACCTCGACTGGGGGTGAATTCCGATACGGGTATCCCCATCTGCCTGAGTTCAAAGATCAAGGGTGATCCTGCTGCTTTAGCCTCCACAATAAATGCGTCAGGCTTAAATTCTTGATACAGTTCAAAAGCACGTTGTTTCAAGCTGGGAAACTCCAAACGCTCTTGATACGCATCCAATAAGATAATGTGACTCTTTTCGACTCCGTCTTCGGGATCAATCCAAGGAAAAACTCCCCACGTTGTACACGCTGAGTAATCAGCCCGTTCCGTCTTGAGGAAAGCCGTGTCCCAAGATTGAATAATAAATTCACATTCGGGTGGTTTCTTGTGTTCCCATTCTTTCCACCACTCCCGCTTTACCAATGCACCTTCTTCTGCTGAAGGGTCCTGTTGGTACTGAGCCGACCATTTCGAGATGGGCAGTTCAGCTTTTAATGATTCGAGTTCTTCAATACTCCAAAATTCTTCCCACAATGGGTTCCCTGAAGGTAAAATTGCAGGTAATTCAATGACTTCCCAATCTTCTGAACCATGTCTTTCGATGGAAGATTTAAGTATTTGTCCTGTTAGGTCTCGCTGGTGCCATCTTGTCATTACCAGAATGATTGCTCCTCCTGGTTGCAGCCTCTGCCGAGGTCCTGAGGTATACCATTCGTGAGTTCGGTCAAATACATGCGGATCAGCACTCGATCCCTCCTGCTCTGAGTGTGGATCGTCAATGATGAGCAAATCCGCACCTTTACCTGTGACCGCACCGCCTACCCCTATCGCAAAATACTCACCACCTTGGCTGGTATTCCACCTTCCCGCAGCTTTGGAGTCGGCTTGCAGGGCAGTATCGGGGAATAAAAGCTGATAATCCTCAGAATTGACCAAATTACGCACTTTTCTACCGAAACCTACCGCTAATTCTGCGGTGTGAGCCGTTTGTATCACCTTTTTATCAGGAAATTGACCCAAAAACCATGCGGGTAGCATGTGACTGGCGAATTCAGACTTCGTATGTCGAGGCGGCATGTTGATAATGAGCCTTTTCAGCTCTCCCCGTGCTACTTTCTCGAAAGCTTCCGCCATGATGCTGTGATGATGACCCTCAATGAAGGCTGACCACATCTCTTTGACGAAAGGCAAGAAGGCTGACTTAACCCGTGAACGGGTCTTGGCAGCATCCAGTTGTTTTAGTAAATCCAGCAACTCCTGACGCTTGTAGTCGGGAAGAGTACCTAGCTTATTCTGTAACTTAGTTAAATCCATAAGTACTTTTTACCTTAGTATATACTAGTTAGATACTTACTCACTTACTACCTCTTCTTCCTAGTAGATATGATTGGTATATACTAACTAGAGTCATAACTTCCTCTGGACTATAGCATACTGAGGGGTATTGACAGGTTCTGTCAAGTACTTTTTTGTGAAAATTTGAAAAAAATTAGAGGGGTCTAACAGTGCGAGGCTTTCCTGAAACCATAGTCAGATAGTTTTTAGCGACTAGACTATGGATAATTTCATGTATGTAACCCTTTGATTTTAAACGTAATTCTTTGGCTATCCATCGCATGGAAGGAGCACAGGTTTTAGCCGACCAATGCTGGCAAACTAGGTTATAGACTTGGCTTTCTCTATGCGATAAGGCTTGCATAAGTAGATAGTATCATGAAATTACAGAATTATATGAGCAAAATCCTATGTATATAGTAGTCAGTCTTCGACTGACTTGGGGGGGGAGGGGTCCCATTCGGGACCACTCCAATATGGCTCCAAGCTGTCGACACCCTGCGACAAATAGTGTCGGACTGTCTGGCTCTTAGGTTAGTGTTCACTAACTAAATGTAAGTGAGTACTTACTTACATATTGGTTAGTGAGTCCTCACTATTTGACTGCTTAATTCCTGCAATGCCTAGCCAGATTCTTCATCGAGTTCCAGTAATTCTGCGATCCGAGTGGTGAGTTCTTCCTGCAGTTCTTCAGTGGTCCTGTCAGTGGTAATACTTACTTGGTCAGTGAACAAGCCAACATGCTTACCTAACATCTCAAGGCTCCTGACTCTGGCTGAGTCTGATGCATCGGTATCGTCAGCCATCTGGTCTAGCCTTTCTATGACACTGTGTCTTAGAGAGTGGTAAGAAGATTGTACAGACACCTCCCTCACCTCCATTCCACGTCTAAGCCTAGGGGTGATCTTGGGGTTGCTACTCAAGCGATGTGCTTCTCGGTTGATACTTGCAGGACTCATCTTCTCTGCATCGTAAGCCTTCCGATAAGCGGTACTCAAATCATCACCTGCTAACACCTGCCGAACAAAGGCTTCCTGCTTCGGAGTTAACCTGTCCTCCTTGTCTCTGATACCTACAACATTATCGTGGCTTACAGGCTCTCTATCGACCTCCTGGGGGATGTCCTCTATAAGAGTGTCCTTGGCTTGTTCTCTGGGTGGTTCTTCAGCGTTGCCATCCTGATCCAGTTCACCTGATCCCTCGGCTTCCTTCTGTTGGTTCTCCCAGACAGTATCCTTTCTCCAATCCTTCTTGGGTTCTTTGGTCTCTGGTTCCTGCTCCTGATCCGAGTCCTTTTCTTTCTCCTGCTTCTCCATCTCGATCATGTAATCAAGCTTCTTCTGCTTCAGAGATTTCTCTTTCTTTTCCTTCTCTTCTTTGTCGCTCATGTTTCCTCCTTCCTGAACTAAAATTATTTCTGGAAATATTATTTAATTATCCTCCCTGTTTTCACCTCGGTGAAGGCTTACTCACTGCTATCAATCTAGTGTCAAAAAGATAGCCTTTACTCCTTATATATAATAAAATCATTTTTGATTGATTGGATTAACTACCAAAGGAGGTAAAGATGAAACCGAATCAAATCATAAATAAGCTACTTGGTTGCTTCAAAACCAATATTGATCCGTTAACTGTGGACAGGGGTATCACTGTGATCCCTTGGCTCAAGGGCGGTGTTGGAGTCGGTAAGACTGCTGTTGTCAGAGAGTCAGCTAAACTTATAGCTGACGATCAAGGTCTAGAATTTGTAGACCTTCATCAACAGAAGGCTTTCGGCTTTGGGTGGAGAGACCTGACTGATGAACAGTTTGGCTTTCTTTCTTTTAATGTCTCTAACTACGATGTCTTGGACATCGGTGGCTATCCCTTAGTGGATAAGGATGAGCAAGTTCTCAGAAGAGTTCTGCTCGATGTGCTACCTCGATCTGGAAAGGGTATCTTGTTCCTAGATGAGTTGGCTCAATGTCCTCCATCGGTTCAGAAGATTATTCAAAGACTACTCGATGAAGGAGTGATCGGTGAGTTCACACTTGCAGGTCACAACCGAGTCGATCCTGAGAAGAAGTTAGGTCACTGGACTGTTGTCATAGCAAGCAACAGAAAACAGGATGGAGCAGTAGTCAATGCGATTCCTACTTCTACCCTGACTAGGGTTCATAACTTTGAGTTCGAGTCTGACGTTGGAGATTGGTTGGAGTATGCCGAGAAGAAGAAATTCGATTCAAGAATTGTTCACTTCATCAGAGCATTCCCTGACCTGCTTAACACCTTCGATCCTAAGGACAGGGATGCTCCTAACTATGCAACACCAAGAACAGTAGAGATACTGGACACTGAATTGCAAACAGGCTTCTTTGATGGGATCAAGGACACTGGTGAATGGCTTCAGTCTCTTAGTGGATTAGTCGGTAGACTCTTCGCTCAAGAGTTCACTTTGTTCCTGCAAACCTTCGAGGATTTAGCAGGGATTAATGTGAAGGAAGTTCTTTCCAATCCTGAGGTCGCTCAGTTGCCAACCTTCGAGAATGAGTTTCAACATGGTGTGGCTTTCGCCATCACCTCGGCTCTGGTCAATGCGACCAAGTCCAAGACTCACTTCGAGAATGCGGTGACTTATCTCAAGCGATTCAGTGCTGAAGAAGATTCGGAAGTCAGAGAAGGCTCTCCAGAATTCCTCGGCTTTTACATCACCTTGTCGGTACAGAAGAATGCAAAGTTGAAAGAGACTAAAGCCTTCAACAAGTATCAGGCTCAATACAACGAGGTACTGTAATGACTGAAGTAATAAAAAGAATACTCACTGAAGCTGACATAGCTAAAACTAATTTAGCTTCTAAGGGTGTGCTAGTTCGCTTGGCAATTACCAAGTGGTCAGGGGTCAAGACTTCTAAGCAAGTCGCAGAAAAAATAGCGGAGGATAATGGTATCCCTATTGATCGAGTGCGAGGAGTCTTAGAAGTTCTTGGCAGAGATAGAGTGAGAAGAACAAGGAACCCTGCTAACCATGCAAGGACATACTTGAATGATCACACTTCACCTTTCGATGACATCGGATGGAGATTCCTTCCGAGTCATTTGATTGAAGGAGTTAAGTTGGGTCTTGAAGGATTCAAGAAACAATTTGAGGATGGAGTTAAAGACATCTTGAAAGACTACGATGAGATCAGAAAGGAAGCTGAAGAAGAGTTGGGTGATCTTTGGGATGAGTCTTACTTCCCTGACAAGGATGAGGTTAGAGATTTATTCAAGTGGGATGGAGACCCTTGGTTAATTACTTCCATCGAGGATGCGGATGCCATCGGTTCCCTGAGAAACTCATTGAAGAATTATGGTGATCTCAGTGATCAAGTTCTTGAAGAGATTGAACAGGGAATTCTCAAGAAACATGAGAAGGCAATGAAGTTGATCGACAAAGATACTCAGAAGAAGTTGGCTAGTCAGCTAGACAATTTCATCGAGAGGGTCGAGTCGTTCAGTCCTGATTCAGATGATGGTCGCAAGGGTAATACCTTGAGACAAAACACCTTGGATAATTTGATCAAAGAAGGTCAAGCCATTAAGAGAAATCTGACAGGCAATCCTGACAATGATGAGATCGCTGAAGCAGTCGCTGATCTAGTCAAGTTGGTCGGTGACTTTGACTCCTTCAAGGGTGACACTGGTGAAGCCAAACAGACTCGTAAAAAAGTCGTGGCTAAAGCCAAGGAAACCAAGAAGAAAATTACCAAGGTTCAAGGCTCAGTGCTTGGAGATTTATTAGGAGGTAGCGATGAGTAATATCGGTCAACAAACTTCTGCTAGTCGTGGTGGATCATTCAATCCCTTGGGTGATCCTATCCATGCCAAAGTTCAGAAGGCTTTTAATAGGCTCACTAAGGCTAAGTGGTACGACAGTGAGGGTAAGACAAGGCTAGGGGTAGGATTTGCTTCTATGCTCTCTAGATTGCCCTTCGTTGAGGACAATAACCAATCGACCATGTGTACCGATGGGTCTTGCATCAAGTTCAATAGAAAATTCGTGGATGAATGTTCTTTGGATCAGGTGATCTTTGTCTTAGTGCATGAGTCGGATCATGTTGCTTACTGCCATCACTTGAGACTCGGCAAGAGAGATCATAAGTTGGCTAACATCGCAATGGATTTTGCGATCAACATTCACCTAGTGGATTGTGGCTTCGTTGCTCCTGATGGAGTTCTCCTCGATGAGAAATTCAGAGGGTGGACTTGGGAAAAAATCTATTCGTTTCTTTACAAGGAATGGGAAGAAGAATTAGAAGATCAGCCTGAGGGTGAAGAAGAAGGTGAAGGTGAAGGTGAGTCTGAAGAAGAAGGCGGTGAAGGTGATGGAGAATCTGAAGAAGAGGATGGTCAAGGGAGTGGCGATGAAGATTCTGAAGATGGAGAAGGATCAGGCGAGGGAGATGAAGATTCTGAGGAAGAAGGATCAGGTGAAGGCGATGAAGAAGGTGACGATGGATCAGGCGATGAAGATTCTGATGAGGATGGTCAAGGGAATGGCGAGGGCGATGAAGAGTCTGATGGTGAAGGAGAGGGTCAAGGGAATGGTCAAGGTCAGGGTCAGGGTCAAGGGAGTGGCGATGGTGATCCTGTACAGGGTGAAGTGGGATGGGAAGATATCGATCCTACTAATCTGCCTGACTCGGTTGGCGGTGTTGAAGAAGCTACTGATGAGGATGGCAAGAAGGCTTCCGATTGGGATGATTCTAAAATCCAAGAAGAAGCAGGTAAGGTCGGTACTGCAGTCAGCCAAGCTAGATCAATTGAGAAATTATCAGGTCGAGGTCTTGGTAGTGGAGAAGATTATCAATCCTCTACTGATGGCTTGATGGAGGGCAATGAGATACCAGTTACTTGGATAGAACAGGTCGCTCAGTTTCTTGAAGTCAGCAAGGCTCAAGACTATGACTTCGCTAGACCCAATAGAAGGTTTGTCGGCAACGATGAATACTTCCCTAGCATGGAGAATCCTGAGGGCGGTCACTTAGCACTGGCGATTGATACCAGTGGCAGTGTCAGCTTTGGTGAGATGGAATCCTTTGTCGGATCGATCAATGCCTTAGTGGAACGATTCAGCTTTGAGAAGGTCACCATCATCTACTGCCATCATCTAATCACTGCGGTGAGGACATTCGAGGATGGAGATGAAGTGGAAGTCGAAAGACAGCCATCAGGTGGAACCTACTTCTATCCTCCCTTCGAGTTAATCGAAAGAGGTGGCTCTGATAAGTTCGGTGACATCGAGAGACCTACAGTTGCCATCTACTTCACTGATGGAGAAGCAGATGTTAGACATCCTGATCCTGAGAAGTCTTATGTCGGCTGTGATGAGAATGGTGATCTCTTGGAACCTGACTATCCAGTGTTGTGGGCAACGACCCATGTTGATCCTATGAATCCTGAGGGATGGGAAGATTACCTCACTCCAGTTCCTTGGGGTCAAACAGTTTGGGTAGACCTACATGAATAGGTCTATCCAAAACAGGGGAAAGGGTCATATTGGGGGGGTATACCAGTATGGCTCGATCTCTGTTTCGTTCTTAGAATCGATTTATGGAGGGGGATTTAGAGGATTCCCCCCCCAAAATCATGATAGTACTAAAAAGAAAAAAAGAACGTGGGATGGAATTTTCTCGAAAGCTTTCGGTTGCGTAAGTTTTGGAGAGAGATTTATCTCTCTAGGTGGTGGAAGGAAAACGAGCATCCTAGGAAATAAAATTATTTCTAGAAATAATATTTATATCCCCCTAGGAAACCTTCGTTCATCTTCCGCCTTTGTTAACTTTCCTAAATTTGTAAGGAGCAAAAAGAAATGGAAATACTACAAAAAATAAGAGGTGTGATCAGTAGACTTGATCATGCACTGGCTCATGCAGATGAAGCTAGACCTCCTGTAACTTCTCTCTTCTATGAAGAAAGAATTGCAGAAGCGATAGCTAGTTTGCGTGGTGTGTTAAACGACCCTGAGTATAGTGAGTTCGATCCTGATCAGGAGATTCTTGAGTGTGTTATCTGCAGTGGTCAGATAGAACATAAGAGAAGTCTTGACGGAGAAGTCTATTGGACAGAAGGAAACAATGCCGAACCTATTGGAGATGGTAGATGTTGTGAGTCCTGCAATCTAAGTGTGGTCATACCTGCTCGTCTTGAGCATATAGAAGGAGGTGTTCAGTGAAAACAATAGACGAACTGATTTTTAACAATCACGAAAACTATAAAGAGTATCTTACTTTAAAATCTAAAATGACAAAATTGCGATTGGATAAATTGAAGTCACAAATTAGTAGGGAAAAGAAAAGACTCAAACTGATTATCGAGAAACGTGAAAATCAGATTGACGAACTTAAACTTTTCAAAACTGGATGCGAACAAGATATTAAGTTTGTTTCTACTGAGTATAGCTACAGAAGAAGAATAAATAGTCTGCTGAAAAAGCATAGCTATTTATCTGTGGCTTGGGATGGTGACGATGATGTCTATACCACTTGGGTTTATTCTAATGACTTTGAAGATAGTGAAGACCCTAATGATCCTTGGGGTGATCACCATTACTGCGATAGTTATGAGGAAGCTTACGATAGATGCTTGGATTATATTAAGTATCATAATAAGGCTTCAGTGAGTGGAGGTGTGCAATGAAATTTTTAGTTGCATATATAGTGTCATTCATGAGTGCTAGTTTTCTAGTCTTTTGGATTGCCACTACTTCTTTAGAGTATGGGTATGTCACCTTTGGTCATACTGCCTTTCTGATTCTCTTCTCTTTCCTGAGTGGATCATTCCTTTTCTTAGGAATGGATAAGTATCAGGAGGTGTCTGATGAATAGAGAAGCTAAAGCTATAGCCGATTGGGATGTGGATTATCGATTTAGGAATCTTCCTAAAAAATTATCTTTTCAGATAACTAAAGATATAGAGAATCCTGACATCACTATTGAGTGGTTAGAAAAATATCGAAAAGAACAAAAGGATTTTGTTGATGTTGGTCTATTTGATAGTGGAATCAGAGACTATATAGATATCTTAATTTATTGGAAAAAGGATGCTTTAGATGAGAAGGAGGTGTCAGATGAGTGATCCTTTAAAAACTATCGGCTTAGTTTCTGCCATGTTCGATATCATGACTCAGGATGATGAAGAAGCTAATGTTAAATACAGGGCAAGATTCTATAAGACTAATCCTCTTATCGATTTTCCTGATGATTGGGATGATCTCCCAATTGAGGAAAAGAAAAGAAGGTTAGATGCTTTAGATGAGATTGCCTTGGACAAGGAGGTGTCTGATGAGTGATTGTAGAGATAAACCTTGCATGAGTCATTACCCTGACTTTGATCATTACTGTGCATTGAAAGGTCAAGGATGTACCTATTATGTGGAGGAGGTGTCAGATGGCTGAAATAGAACCAGTGCTACTTCGATTAAAACCTGAGATCAAACGCAAACTGGAATTCATTACAGAACGAAACTCTGAAAGACTTAGAGTTAAAGTCTCAATGAATCGTCAGTTGGTGTTATTGATAGAAGATGAGTTTGATCGTCTAGTTAATACTGGAAACCAATAATCGTCTAGAAGATTAAGACCGATCCTCAGTGAGTCCATCTGTGACTTGATTGGGGATCGGTTTTCTACTACTACATTCCACACAATCACACGAATCTTATCTCCTCCTTTTTTGGAGAGGTAACGATCTACTCCCAAAAGCATTACAGATTTTCCCATACTAAAATTATTTCTAGAAATATTATTTTGTTGCCCACCAGAAATCACACCAGTTCGGAAAGATTCCCATACTGGATTGCTCGGAAAGATTCCTGCTCGATGAGCGAGTTCTAAAAACTTTTCACAGACATTGAATTGATGATCATCGATTTCATCCTGCAAATAAAGTGTGTCAAAAATTCTCTGATCCAATACCTTGGCTCGGAGCGATCTTCTATCCTCTAGAAGTTCCACCTTCATTCGATGTTGCTTCTTTAAAAGTGCTGATCCTAGATCAGTGAAGGCATAGTCAGTACTCTGAGAAGGCTTAGTTTCGGAGGTATACTGATAAGGCTGACCTTCGTTTCGGCTCTTAAACTCGCTTGTACGCTCTTGATTGGGAGACTTTCCTTTATTTTTCACAGATATACCCCTTTACCTAAAGAAATCATGATAGTAAGAAAGAAGCTAAAAGTCTAAGTCCACTTCCCCCACGTCCCAACTGAAACTGTTAACGTGAGATTTGTATCTGCCAGTTGGCACATCGAAATCTAGTTTGGTTGAACCCTGATCACCGAGGAAATTCCACCTCACCTTCCAACAAAAAACATCCACGCATCCTTCTTCATGATTACGAGAGACTGTAAAGCCTATGTCTGATTTCGAAAAGAAACTCATACTTCCTGAGACATCCATTCCTCCTGCTATAAATTTCTTAGATCGATCCGCAGGTTTCGCAGGATGAGAAACTACTATGACCAAAGTGTTACTTGCCTTCGCATACTGTTGAAGGATAGATAAACATCTTGATATGGCATCGGTATCCAATCTATCCCCTGATTCCAGTTGAATAAAATTCCAAGGATCAATCACTAGGATATCGGAACCATAAGATGCGACTGCCTTCTGTCCTCTTTCCACTATGCCCTTCACTGTAGCAGGTGATCCTGATAAATAATCTTGAAAGGTAAAGTGCCTTTGAATAAATTCTTTGGCTTGGATGGATTCCTCCTTGGACATTCTCGGCACTGCTCCCTCAAAGTAAGGCTTCCCTATATAAAGTTGGCTGAGTTGACACATATGCCAAGCAGGAGGTTTTTCAAAACTCATGTAGTTGGTTTTCCATCCGTGATGAACCGCCATGTTCATGCAAATTTGATCTACCAAACTAGACTTACCCTCTGATGGCAATCCAGTTGACAAAACCAACAACCCCTTCGCTAACTCAAAAGGAAGATCGAGACCAGTATCGAAACTGACCATCTTTCCTTTGTCGTATAAGTTGTCGTACTCTTCTTCATAATGGGAAGCATCGTACAAACCTGCCATTGGGATCGGCTTTGCATCCGAAATGATTTTCCTGACATGCTCTGCCGATGTATTTATAAGGCATTCATTGGCATCCTTGTATTCACCCCAATCCACAATCCAAAGTTTAGACCTGCCCAATCTTCTGCTTAGTTCTGTTTTAAGGTTTTCTCCTGCTGTGTCGTTATCAACAGCTAGTACAATCCTTTCTGTATTCTCAAGAAGTCTTTTTGCATGGTAGAGATATTTAAACTTTTTATCGTTTTCCTCATCTACTTCTTTAGCTACCTTGAGACAGGCTCCATTGGGAACGCTCAAGACATTATAGTGTTCGTCTAATTCACAAGAGACCAAAGCACAGACATCAAATTCCCCTTCCACTACAATGATCGGCTTTCCCTCAACCGCATTTTCTATATTCCAAAAGGTTTGTGCTGATCCATCCTGAGTAAAGTCCTTTCCATTTAGACTTCGCCACTTAATCGCATTGACTACATTGTCTAAAAGGTAGGGAAAACCTACACTTGCCAGAGGCGTATTAAAATTATTTCTAGAATAATATTTTGTTCCTGAAACGAGCCGTAACTTTTTCTGGAGTTTTTCAGGACTGAGTTTCCTATCCTCCAACAGCTTGAGGTGTTGTTCTGTAAAGGTTTCCTTCTCATATTCTGAGATGTCGATCTTGCCATTTGCTTTATCGGTGTTAGTTGTATTAGTGTTGGTACTTGTTGTTCCTGTTCTAGTGCTAGTTCTCATTCTTTCGCTCCAATTGCTTTTGTTAACCCTGCCTGATATATCACAATGCCAACAGTTATAAAGAACTGCTTCCCCTTCGATACTTAGTGACATTGTTTTTTCGTGTTTTTTCTTTCGTTGATGAGAACAATTTGGGCATCGGATTCTCACCTGACCTGACTTCCCCTCGGAAGCATGTTGGATTTGCTCCTTTAAGACTGTATTCATATTCACTCCTCTTACTATTACTTACTAACTATTAACTTACTAGTAAGTATGAGTAGTAATTACTAGTATCTTCTATATACTAGTATGTACTACTAGTTAACTTCTAGTGGTAGTTTTCCATTCAATCAAGGAGAGACTTTAGGGTCTCTCCTTTTTCGTTAGGAGGAAAGCTGTCAATAGTAGAAATTAAATCAGAGACTTCTTTCTTTCTTTTTCCAGTTGGCAACGTAGCCAATCTAATAAAAACAATAGCGAGGGTCTCTTCATCTATTTGGGCATTGGCACAGATCATTTTGAAATCCTCTGTACCCCACCAATCACTGACTAGAAATCTTTTCTTGTCATCGATGGAACAAAAATCCTTGAGAGAGTTTTTTACGATGGTTCGGCTGATCTCAACCCTTTGAATTTCTCTCTCCCCTACCCCTTGTTCCATTTTCTAATTAAACCTCAGATTGGAAGAAGAATCAACCACACATATATATTGATAACATTCATTATATTGACTACAATAGAAAACATGATGCTCACAATTAGAAGTTACCTGACATATTGTTGTGAATGTTTAATAAATTGAATGGTGAAAAATGAAAAATATAAGTATATCTAAAGGGCAGATTTGGACTAAGAAGTCTCCCACTGGAAAAAGAGGAGATCGAAACTACGAGGTGAAAGAAGTTTTTGCTGACGATGAAGTAGATACTCTTGTTGTGTTAAGAGACTTCGATAGTAATAACCCTAAAGCCAAAGAAGCACACGATATGTTGAATGATGAGTCTTGGGTCTACAGGTCAAGTGCCTGTGTTGTTGAAGAGGTTATAGTGAAAAAAACAATAGACTTTGGTGAGGATAATTACACTTCAACCAAACCTAAAAAGAAAAAGAAGAAAAAGGAAGTTGAGAAGGTCTTTATTCCTTTTCCTGTAAAAGAAGAAGCCACTGCTACTGGAGTTGATATTAAAAGAGAAGCAGAGAGACAATGTGCAGAAACTCAAAACAAAGGAAAGGAACCAACCCAAATAGCAAAAGCTTTAGCAAATGCAAGAGTAAAACCTGCCGAGAAAAAGGTTGCGCCAATCGTAGCTGATGAAGAAGAGGTGGTTCAAGAGATTAGAGATTGGGATACATTCACTCATTACAGATATGACAATTTTGATATCTTTGCGAACATTTTAAGAAAAACAGAAACAGTAAGTAATTACAATATAACAAAGGGAAAGTTTAAGAATGGATATTACCAACTTCTACATAGTCAAGCACTAGAAATGTGGAGGGGTGGAGAAATGAGTCTAAACCAAATAAGATTGAAACAACCAACCGAACAAAAAAATCAATACACTGGTGAAATAGAACTTAAACCTTGTGGGATGCATAACTTTGTAATAAGAATCTTGAAAGCTATTCATCGCTTCGGCACTCTTGAAGAGAAGAAAGCATTGTTCGAGGAATTTAATTAAGAAGAAAAATGAAAGCTTATGTAGGAACGGCAGGACGAAACGGAATAGAGAACAAAAAACCGAAATGGAAATTGAAAGTAAGGGACACCGCAACCAATGAGATAGTGGAAGAAGGTTCAATAGTAACTCTTAGTGGAGAAACGGCTATCGCTAAAGCTTTTGAATTAGCTAGAAAATGGAATAAAAAGGAGAAAAAATGACTAATGAATATAGAGTAAGTAAAGAGGAAGATGCAGAACTGCCTAAGGGTGGTAAAGGCTCTGTTCCCAGAGTTCCAATTCTTTTGCAAGACTTAAAGCCAAAAGATAAGTTAACAGTTCATATGCCAGAAGATCAGGCTCGAACTTATATCAATGCGATACGACAGAAAGTCTATCGGCATAAAAAGGAAAATCCGAATACTAATTATATGGTACATCTTATAGATGAAGGGATTGGTGTATGGAGAACGAAATGAGGCGAAGTAAATTTATTTCTAGAAATATTATTTATACAGTAGGGTAATCTACCCAGTCGCAGTCGACAAACATGAAACTAACTAACAAACATAATTTACCTGACACCATAGTCAGGGCGATTCAGAACGATGACTACTCCAAAGGGGATGCCTACCTTTCGGTAACTCAATTGATAAATGCTCCTCGAATCATCCAGTTAAGAAAGAAACACTGGAAAGATTTGGAGCAGGATGTTTCTGGTCAAATATGGATGTTGTTTGGTAAAGCGGTACATCACATCTTAGAACAGGGCGGTAGCAACAAAGAGATAACTGAGAAAAGATATCACATAGAAGTTTTAGGTTGGGATATAAGCGGTCAGATAGACAGCTATGATTTGGATGGGAAAATCCTGAGAGACTACAAGACTTGTAAGGCTTATGCCCTTAGACCTGACCCACATATATATAAAGAGGAGTGGGAGCAACAGGAAAACATCTATGCCTACATGATGGAAGAGGTGGAAGGAGTTGAGATAGTGGGTCTTGAGATTGTGGCATTCATCCGAGATTGGTCAGCCTATCAAGCGGAAAGAAGTAATTCTTATCCACAAGCCGAGTGTGAAGTTATCCCTGTTCCTAAATGGTCAAAGAAAAAGACAAAAGAATTTATAGAAGAAAGGGTGAGAATCCATCAGGAAGCGGTAACGGATCAGTTGATGGGAAGAGAATTGCCACTTTGCTCTGCGAAGGAACGTTGGCAACAACCGAACAAGTATGTCCTAAAGAAAGAAGGTTCTGAGAGGGTAAAAAGAGTACTTGATTCTGAAGCGGAAGCAAAGGCATTACTTCTTAAAGAGAAGGAAGGTTATGTCATAGAGGTGAGGGAAGGTAAGGCTTCTAGATGCGAAGGGAACTACTGTAATGTAGCTGAGTTTTGTTCACAATATAAAGGAGAAGGTTGATGCCTGAGTTTTGGATTGACCTCGCTTATTTTGTTGCTACTCTCATTTGTATCGGTTTACCTGCATGGGCATTGGTCTATTTTGATGATGATAATGCGGAGATGTAATGCCTAAGATGTTTAGACAACCAACCAAGATGGATGAACACAAGTCTCCTAAGAGGACTCGTCAGTCTAGCACTAAGAACATAGCTACCTCAACGATGAATAAATCTCAGAAGAGGATTAGGGGGAAATCTCGTTACAGAGGACAAGGGCGATGAAATGTAAGTGTCGCAAAGGTTGGGGGACTATTCCTTCTGCAATCTGTAATTGTAATGGAAATGAAATAATAGTAATGGGTAGTACAACTCTAGCAGAGCTTGTTTCTTGTAAAGAAGGCGAGGAAAGAGAAATGGTTTTACCATTAGTAAGCAAGACTTCATTTGAAAGACAAGGACAATGAATAAAGAATTAACTATAAGGAGCAGTTATATGAAAGAGAAGAAAGAAGCACTTATCGTGCTAGGAATATCCATACCATTACTTTGCTATGGAGC
>Ga0208183_1000264_pt1 | contig 28814 bp, 30 predicted proteins | sample MalvirDeepMed_51_FD_184251 | JGI IMG/M metagenome (GOLD analysis project Ga0208183, IMG submission 184251) | Marine viral communities from the Global Malaspina Expedition - Malaspina viral metaG DeepMed_51 (SPAdes) (version 2) | ecosystem: Environmental > Aquatic > Marine > Oceanic | place... | reverse complement strand
GACTATCAGCGTATGTGCCTTTATGTCGGTGAGAGTTAGCTTCTTACACCTCGACTTTTCAAAGATAAGATGGCCTACCTCAAGCCGTGTATTTGTCCCCCCTGTGATAACATTACCCCCGACATCCACAACGTTCTGTTCCCCTGATGGAAGTGCAGACCCAGTGAATACAGTTCCAACCGACACGTTTTCTATTGTGATCTCTCGTACTGGTGTAGAACCAAGGTCAATGCGTAATGTGTTATAGCCATCTTCTTCCGGGTCAGTGACATAGCTTACGGGAACATCATGTGGAGCAGCATAGACACCTGGGTCTCCATTAGTGAAGCTCCGTTCAGCCAGTATGGTCTCGTTTACCAATACACCCCCACCAACCGTTGACCCTGCAAAAAGCAAACCCAGGGCCATGTTCGGACTGAAGCCCAGGGTACGCAATAGGGAATAAGGACTTTTCATAATGTTGAATGTGGTCTTCCATTTGGCAGACTCAGAGTTGAGATATTCAATCTTGGCGAGAAGCCAATTCCTAACCTTGACTACTTTACGATAGAAAGTAATTGGAGACCGCAACACTGCCATAGGAGAAGCTTTTATTCCCAGATAGAGTGCTACTAAAGCACTCATAGGATGCTGAACCAGAAGAATTAAACTCGTCAATAAAGCAAATGATACGACTCCTATAGCAGAGCCGAAGATAACATCCTTTGTATAGAGCTCTCTTAGCCAACCATAAACGTGTGTAGATTCCAGACCCAAGATAGGGAAATAACCGTGTATAAATGGTAGAGGCCAGGGTTTAGCGACAATGACATAGATCCCTAGCCCAGATACAAAGAGTACCGTAAGCCCTAAGCTCTTCCTCAAGACTGTTCTTATCCTCTTAAAGGGTAAGGGTATATTAGGCATACGAGAGAACCAAGCGTGACTAGCAAGCCATGATATATCTGGAAAGGGTATATGAGGAAATGGTATACGAGGCACACGAAGTGCAGGAAGCCTTAACCTAAACTTGTCTTTAATAGACAATCTTCGTGTAACATTCAACAATATGCGTAATGGATTTTTCATTTAATAGCCCCCATATTCTCGTTTCTCCCCTGTTGGTAACAAAGAGGATTGGTTTAATTCTTTGAGGGTTTCGGCAAAGCTGTGGTGGTCAGCCATGATGGTTCTGTATTCATTTACAATAACAGCTTGTTCCAATTCAATAGCGTCTAGCCGTTCCTCTAAAGCCTCTAGTGTTTCCGATAGCTCCTCAGCTACGTCAATAGATTGAATGATAGCTACGTCATCGGCTAAGGTTGCCACTGTGGAATCTAGCTGTGCCATGTACCAGATCAATCCAAAGGCTTGGGCCACGATAACAAAAATCACAGCTATTGGAAGTTTGATTTTGGTTGCGTCCATCACTCAGCCTCAAGCACTTTCAAACTTACCCCTCCGAGGAAACCGAAGACCGAACCAATCACTGCCGTGACTATTTCCGTGGCCTCCATTTTCCAACCTATCCACATACCTACGATACCAAAGGAAGTGCCACATATAAGGGCAAGAAAAATTTGAGGTCGAATTTTCACGATCTTATTGTACCTCTACTTAACTTCCGTCATACCCTGAGCAGATGCTACAGTCGTCAGCGTGGGTTTCCACAGCTTTAATTGCATTAATAGCTGACGTCTGGTTTGCACCCGTATACTTTGAACCGTTGGCCAGAAACTCTCTGGCTAAATTTCTTTTAGTAGCTGTGTTATTTTCTACTGCCTGCAGATGTACTATCATTGCTGCTGTTGTAGTCATGTCTCCTCCTTTCCTTATATTGCTTCTTCATACTCTTCGATGAATCCACCACCGAAATAGTCGTTTAGTTTTCTCATTAGTTTTTCCATATGGACATGCAGTACCTTGCCTGTCGTACTGTCTTTAGAATTGAATATCCAGTTACCGTCGTCATCGTGTGGCGATAGCACCGTCACATTCCCTGCGGCATCTATTACCTTCATTTCTCCTGACGCACAAAAGAATGAAGCTCCGTTAGTCAGTGTTCCTGCAGGGGGAGTACCGTTGAAGATGGATAGCACATGAGTACCAGCAGTTGTACCATGGTCAGTGTCAGCCCCGATGGTTACATCACTGGCATTTATTAGACTGCTACCGTTGTTGAGGTTTACATCTCCTGACGGTTCCAGCTTTAGGTCTCCTGCGGAAGTCTGTATAGAAGTGGCATTAGCAAATTCCCATGTATGACCATCAGTGTCATAGTCCATTACGTTTGCACCAGCCCCTCTAATGCGGAATATGTCTCCATCGTGGAGATAGATTAGTCCACCCACGGTTTCGGAATCTGCGTCCCCGAAATAAATGCTGTTGAAAGCATCATTGGGACTAAGGAAGTTTATGCTGACACTATCGCTATGCTCTAGCACCAACAGGGATGCTGAGTAAGCTGTCACATTTCCAGCGGTACCAGACCATAGATGTATTTTATTATTGTCTGGTGCTGGTGCAGAAGCCGCAGTTGATAAGGTCATACCGCCTGACGTGATGTACAGGTTAGTGCCATCACCTTCTATTTTCTCTCCATCGTTTCCGAATGTTAGACCTACATCGGAAGGAACATTGATATCATTAGTGGCTTCTAATTCTATATCTGCAGCAGAATCAAGAGTGACGGTTGTGCCAGCCAGTTCAGCCGTACCATCTGCCGTTATCTGGATGTTAGCTGCTGCGGCTGCAGCATCTGTGGTTACTATAGAAAGAGTTCCGTTAGTCCCTGCTGTGAATACAGCAGTATCACTACTGGAGCCTGTCATGGTAACTACCTTGCCATTGATTGCTACATCATCAACTGTTAGTGCCGTCAGTGTGCCAAGAGAAGTAACATTAGCTTGGGCGGCTGTTGATAAGGTACCAACAAACGCTGTTGAGGTAATGCTTGATGCCCCTGTCACCACCCCAGCATCAACGCTGATAGTTCCATCAAGCAGAATCGCTGATCCACTTGCGGGGTTTAGGTTCAGTGCGGCAGCAGAGGTAATGGTTAAAGCCCCAGAACTAGTAGACCACGTAGACGCACCTCCTGCTGTGATAGTCACAGGATTCCCTGCTATCGTGGCTCCAGTTGTACCATCATGGGTAATCGTGAAATCGTTTCCTGCCCCCATATTAAAGACCGCACTATCAGATAAGAGAAACACGTCGTCCCCAAACACCGCATCCTTGGCTACGGATAAACCACCATCTGTCTGTAGTGACCCATCTGTTGTAGATGTAGCTTCAGTAGTATCATCTGTCTTGATAATTCCACTCGATGTAATAGCACCAGAGCCTACTGTTCCTGCAAGAGTCACGTTAGCCCCACTAAACGTGGCTGCCGTTGTGCCTGATGAACTACTCTTGATGACGAGCTGTCCACTACTATTGGTTAGTGTGCCAAACAAACTACCACCATCTTTTAAGAAGACATCAGCACCGTCAGCATCCAACGTAATATCTGTTGACGAGTCAAGGGTTAATGCTCCAGTAGAATTGACGGTAATTGGAGTTCCAGCCAAAGTTGCACCAGTCGTCCCATCATGCGTTATCGTAAAGTCATTACCTGCTCCCATGTTGATAACGGCAGAATCAGAAGTCAGACTGAGGTCATCACCAACAGTAGCATCACCTGCAATGGCAACGCTGGAACTTGCTGTCGTAGCATGAGGCGTGATGGTCATCATGGTAACGTAGGTTCCTGCCGAGGCTATGTCGTTCCCAATAGTGAGAACGCCACCATCAGCCACATTGATCTTCCACTCGTCACCTGCATCGTCACCCTGGTCTGCAAATAGGTAGAGGACTCCAGCTTCACCCTCACCACCCTTGATGGTGAACGAATCAACCTCATAGCTAATCTCTGCTGCTCCACCAGTCGTGGAGTTAATCGTGAAGACATCGGTTAGTGTCCCTGCCACAATGACACCAAAACGTATCTGTCCGTCTTCATTTGTTGTCGTTACATCGGTGGCTTCTACAGTCATTCGGGCAAACTCATCTAGGTTGCCAGCGGAGTCATGTAACTTAAAGGAGAGATAAATCTCATCTCCGGCTGCCTTCGTGGAGTTAGCCCCGCTGAATACAGCCACTTGATTGGATGCACTGTTTCTAAGATTGGTGAACGTAGCAGCCGGAGTACCTGCCGCTGTGTTGTTCCTGACATCTATCTCTTGAAGGGATATCTCGTCACTCCACTTGATACGCCTAACCGAACTGCCTTTTGTTATCTCTACGTCATAACGATCCTGATCGGCCTCGCTAAAGTCCCACCGGCCATCGCTGTCTGAGGTAACGGTAGAGCCTTCCTGTGTGGATGTTCCTGTCTTAAGGAGCTTAACACTGGCTCCGCTTACCGCATTACCTGCATCATCATATATATTCCCACCAAAGTTAATTGTCATTACCCGCCTCCTAGTCTGGAGTGATCCCTGTAGTTTAATGCTTCTCGGCAGTAGTACCGTGGGTCACTCATTAAGTCATCATCGTCGATAAATATTAAAGTGATGTTCTGTCCGGCAAGACCTGCTCGTGCCATTACGTCCCTTGCCTTTGCTTCCACACCAAATTCATAGTGATAGTATACTCCCTGTACGTTGATTGCTAAATCAGGAGGATTGGTAAACATAAAGTCAATAATGAATCCTCCCTTATCCAGTCTTCCCCCCATAAGTGGGGACTGGTAAGTAAAATCTAATCCGGGCTTCCTTCCCAGCTCTATAAATGTTTGGTACGCTAGGTACTCAGGGCCTGAGCCTTGCCAGTTATCAGGAACTTGTATTTGCTGTGTTACCATGTTACCCCTCTAGTATCATACTCCAAGCAATTTTGTCGTCGTTAGTGGCTACGTCCACATACCACACATTGGCAGGAACACTGCCACCAAACTCTCCAAAATTATACGTCTTTGTATTCCCTGCACTCAACTCAAATCCGTTGCTTGCAGAGACATCACTCTCACCAACGTAGGCCAAGCCAGAGTTCCCTGCTAATGCCTTGAACTCCACCTGCTTAACCCTATTTGTCACATTATTCACCTGCACCGCAGTTCCTGCTGAAGCTACGTTTGTTATTCCTGAATCAACTCTCATTCCTATTCTCCTATGGTTCTACGACTTGTATCGTGGTTGACCCACGCTCGTCGTAGCCTGTAAATTCCATTCCTTGCGCTGCGATTACATCAACATAATAGTTTCTCGTACCCAAGGAGTCGTCCCTGAAGGTAAATTCAACCAGTGTATCACTCTCGATAGCCGAAATAAGGTTGGACCGTAAGTCCTTCGGTCCCTTCCCTTTATACTCGTTTGTTAGGTCAATATCTACCGTGTGACCCCACTTGGCTGCAATCTTTTTGCGGTACTCAAGAGTGAGGGATACAATATCTGGTGTCTTGAACTTCTCAAGACCCGTAGTGGTAGCGTCATCTCTCTCAAGGGTGATCTTAAATTTGATAGATCTGAAAGCTATGCCAACATTATTACCGAATACATAGGTGTACGTGCCTGAGCTACCATCTCCCTCACCTGTATGGGCATACATGGTAGTTGAGTTAAGTGTTGATACTGCCGTGGTATAGGTTTCGGCATAATCTGTTGCGTATTCTATCTTGACGATTTCCTTATCCGCTGCCGTTAAATCCTGTGCCTCAATGCGTAAGTTGAGTGCCAGTTTGTTAACTTCACTCTGCCCCGCATTAAACCAAGGAGTCTCATGAATGGCTGACAAAGCATACTCAAACTCTGACACCTCGGAGGGATTGATGATATCTGACGGCAATGGCATGAAATACACTTTATTATCGTGTCCCCACCATGCACGGTACACATCATATGCACTTGATACGTGGAGTGAATCCAACCCTTTTCCAGATTCGCTACTCAGCCACTTCACTTCCCACCCCATATCGTTGTACCCCAATATGGAGCTATAGCCTGTATCAGGGGCTATAACAGGAGAACCCTGATGGCTTTTCGCCTGATACGGAATAGACGTTGAGGATATTGTTGATGGTGCTGTAGTGGCATCTACTCCAGCTAATAGCTCGTTGTGAGAACCAGCCAGCATATGAATACCTCCACGCTTATCTGAAGGCAATCCGTCATCTCTGTCAGGGCCCATCGTCGTGATCACTGCCGCATTATTGCCGTTAATATACTTATAGATTGCATTGCCTGACGGAATGTACACAGAATCACGCCATCTTGTACTGCCTTTCCCGTTATTAGGATGTACAGGAAAGTCCATCTGGGTTTCCTCGAACATAGCGTTGTCTGCGTTATGGGCAAACAAGCCCTGCGTGGTAGCCACATAGATAATTGGTATCCCCAGAGCGTTTCTGGCTACGAACATCTTGGTTATTGAACCATCAGGTAGCGGAAGAACCGCATCATTTATCTCTGTACCTACTATCGTGGCATACCAGAGTTGCCCTCCATACGATATACCCCATAGTCTTTCATCCCACACTGTGACAAATTGTGTATCAGTAGTATCAGTAGTCCATTCTACAGACACGGCATCCCCATCATCGTGTGATGCCCCTGTTGTGCTGTTTCTTGCCCTTGTTACCGTTAGCGTATTACTTGATATAGATCCTATTAACATATGCTCATCCTCAACTTTGATCATCTCCCCAGCAACAAGCCCACTAGCATCTGCTACGGGTACTGAGGTAGCACTGGCATTAAGAGCACCGTCTAATGTTGTCGTATAATCTGACTTATGGGTATATGAACTATCAGCGGCACCAGAGTCATAGTTGGGAAAAACAAGATAGGTCACCCCTATCGCATTGGTAAACACCACACTATCTGTTGTCTGGGCTGTAGCACCCTGAGTCTCTGCCGTCCATTGATTGCCAGTATTATTGTATTTGTAGAGCTTTGGGCTTTCCGATACTGACCCGTTCCAGAAAGCGTACACCTCATTATTGAAGGTATTGATAGCCCCTATCTTAGCGTCTGTAAGGCCATGCGATGGTGCAGTTGAGGCTGTTACCAGCCCAGGCAGGACAAGATGGTTCTTATAGCGGAGCTGGCACGTACTAAACCACGCCCTGTTAGTCTCACCAGCACCTTCCATTCGGTTCACGCCAATACCACCACGCCAGTCAGACCATGCAATGATGGACGAGCGTAGGTTAGAGTCCTTGGTGGTATCTCCGATGACTACCTTGGCAGGATAGATGGATGCCAAAGTACTACGAATCGGGCGTGTTATAGGATAGTACGTGCCGTCAAGATAGATTTCATTGGCCTCTACGACCTTATTCGCCACTAGTCTACCGACCTGATATTAACAAGCATGGGGAATGCCCTTCGAGCCCGTTGTGCCTGATCAGTCCAGAACGCACTGATTTGCCTTCTTGCATCAGGGTCTGTAGAAGGGCCAGCTGATTCTGAGAGGAAAGCCAGGGAAGCTGCCTGGGCTATAATATAATCTTCGTCTATTTCCGTAGTATCTGAGTCCGCTGTCATCAACGCTGGTTTATCCCCGCCAGTTATCTTAATAAGAGCGTAACCAACGGCCTTATGCCCATCTCTCTGAAGAACCAAATCACGAGATTCCTTGTCGATCTTCCAGTTACGCCTATCAAGTGTTGTCCATTCAGCCGTGTCATTTGCAACGGCTACAATGTCATCTATCCATACCGTGACACCAGCACCAAGGTCAGCGTCATGCTCCAGCCCTACAGAGGCAATAGCGATGTCTAACTCTGGGTTAGCTAAAGACATTCTGGCAAACGTCCATGTATCTGGTGATATCGCAGGAAGGTTTAGGCTTTCTTTGTCGTTACCATCTGCTGTAACTGTGCCATCATCCAGATGTAATTTAAGATTCCCTGCAACAAGAGCACTACTGATTCCTGTTACTTTTACCCACATCTCTATGGTGTCATAGCCTGAAATATTGGTAGCAGTAATGGAATCTGCAATAAATGCTCCAGCTTGAGCCCCAGCAGCAAAAGCAATTTGTAATGCTTGTGATCCCTGCTTTTTATCTTTCGTATCAAGTGACAAAGTAAACCCTGTTGGAACAGTTACTTCGTCAAAGGTAGTACCGCAAGCATGAATCCTGGTGAAGCTCACCTTGTGCCGGTACTCTATCTTGGAGATCATCGAGATGTTCGAGGGGATATCGAACCTTGTCTGGCGTCCATCACCATGTAATGTGATATTTTCTATGGGATCGTAGACCCACCCGGTAGCTGACATAATGGCTTGATTAATAAAATCATCAATTGCGTCCGGGCTGTAGAGGCCATCCCACAATTCATAGGACTCCGATGCCGTCGATGCAGTAGCTGCAGGCATGAAAGTAAGCGTGGTGACATTGCTTGTTATCGAAGAGTTAGTAACCCTTCTAGTCAGTGTGTCATTGCTACCGCTTGTGAAGCGTACCCACTTGCCTATCTGAGTACCAGCTCCACCCAGTACGATGCTGTTATCTACGAGTGTGGTTGTACTACCACTTGCGGTAGCACTGGACACGTATGCTGCCCCGATCACACGGCCAATATGCTGCCTTAACTGTTCACGTGTTCTCCCTTGTATTGCTGGCATCGCATCTCCTTATTACCTACGACCAGGGCTTCTTTGGCGTTTTGTCTGACGAATCAACGGCTTTACAGCACGTAAGCCAACCCCAAACTTAGGGTCTTTTAATCGCTGTTTTTGTTGTGGTGTAAGCCTCTTTGGTGCTGGTCGTACCATGATTAATACCTACCCTTCTTCTTGGTCTTTGTCATCTTTGTGACCTTTTTGCCAGTCTTGGCTGCCTGACGCTTTGCCGCTGCTTTACCAGCCGCAGTATATGCAAATTGCTTTCCACCTACTTTAGGCATGACTACTTCTCCTTTGCGTTCTTTCCGTTTTTCAGGCCATTTAGTTCTTCCGTGAGCCTAGTGACCTCTTCTTCAGTTGCCTGTAACGTCCTTGCAAGGGCTTTAACCTGTACTTGGAGACTCACTCTCGGATCTTCCGCCATCACTGCCTGAATATCTTCAGTTATTATCTTTACCTCTGCCATTTCCATTTCCTCCGTCCTAGTAATAAATTTTATTGTTGGAGCTTTGCCGTCTTTTCCGAGCTGATTTACGGAACTCCTTCAACGCTTGTCCTATTTCCTTTTTCTCTGCTACGTTCGGTGGCCTCTTCGTATATTTCTGCTTACATTCTATCAGAAAATTCTCATACGCCTGAGCTGCCATGTCCTCAACGTGAGCCTGACTCATTGACGAGTCTCTGGGAATTATTACTTTTGTTCTATGTGCAACGCCATACTGATCAGTGTACTTGAAGTCAAACGCACACAGCTCTATAAGTAATCCTGTTTCCCTGCTTCTTGCGACGGGGGCTGTACCTTTATAGTCAACCCCCGTCGGAGTCCATAATTCTCTAAGCATCTATATCCTGTTCCTGTGCTACCGTTTACTACGGTGCTATAGTCAAGTAAACAAACGCATAATCCGTGGCAGCAGATGCAATCAATAGCTGCACTCCAATTACTTGCTCGTTCTCACCAGACCCATCAAAGTCCATGTCTTCAAAGCCTCCAGGGGTGGATGCACCACCAACACGAATGTGTTGCCCAACGACTCCAGCCGCATTAGCTAAGACCGCTGCCTCTCCCCAAGTCTGCAACCAACCAAAGTACTCGCTTGTCAAAGCACGAGGAGCAACTCCAACCGCCATGTTTGATACGGTGGTGGGAGATATGATGACGTTACTGTATGTATTGACAGCAAGACCAGCTAGGTGCGTGCCGTTTGTTAGAGCTGTAACAATGCCATCTTCTTCATCAAGTGTGAGAACACAAGTTCCCCCTGAGTCTCCTGCTGCGTTAGACTTGATTTTATACACATGTCCCTCACCAGTTCCACCATCATTGATGTAAAGAAACCCGTCTTTGTACTGGTTTTTTGTGGACGCTGTTCCCCCAAGAGTCACTGTTACTGCGGTGGCTCCTGACGCTGCTGTGGTAATTGCCAAGTCCATGTCATGGTTAGCAACTCCTGCTGCTGCCTGTACTATCGCTCCAGCAGCAATGTCGGAACCGCCGACCTCGGCATACCGAAACGCCCTGCCATCATCGAACACCATTCTGGTTCCAAGTTTGTGTCTTTGATCAGAAGTCTGGACTTTTTCCCATCCATACTTACCGTATATACTATTTGGAAATGCCATTATAATTCTCCTTTTTACAGGCTCTAAGTCCTGCGAACGCCGTTATTAGATTTTTTTCAGGCACGGCCTTCGTTACACCTGACTAGGGCTCATAATACGGCCCCATTCGCCTCTTCCCTGTTCCTGTTCCTGTCTTAGCAGACTCAGGTGCGGCTTCGACCACTTCAGTCTTGGCCGCTACCTGAGTTCGATTGTCTTCCTTGCACCACTTACATGTGCATGACTCACTCGGAGGGAACCCAAACATTCCTATTTTTGCCTTTCGCAAAAGGTATCTGGGGTCACCGGGAACATTATCAGTGTATGTCCCTACCTCGTCCGTGAGAACACCCTCCACATTATAAGCTGCTTTATGCCTATAGAGTCTAGTTTTTGGCTGCCACTCATCGACATAACGCATTGAGTAGCCTAATCCTGTTAATTCATTTTTTATCTTATTATATTCCTGCATTCCTATTGCCAAAATTATTCTCCTAGCTATTAGTTATTAGTTGCCAAAGCTGATGCATCAAAAGTAACACCAGCACCACGGGAATCATCAAGTTCAAATACACCGTAGTCTGCTGTCATAACCACTTCCCATGCCCTGAGAGAAGCATCTCTCTGTCGCTCTTGTCGGGTAGCTACACTTTGTAAGTATGCCATTGCTCCCTTGTCAGCAATTACCCCAATAGCATCGTCACTGGCATCTACCGAAAGGTTTCCATCCTCAAAGATAGGAACATTGTTCATTGGTCTCAGGCCACTCCAAAAATTCTTCAGGAGGTCTTCAGACCATCCATGAGGAATACCGTTGGTTACTGCGGAGGCCACTGTTGCGGCTTCCTTGGAAAGGTATGCAACGGCGTTGGGGTGGTGAAGAATGTAAAGCTGGCTTCCAAACTTGTTTGCCTTTGCGTAAGCAATGACTCCCTGTAAGTTGGATGCTTTCATAAACTTTGTTGCAGCACCCAGTTTAGTACCACCGTTCAGGTTGGTGTAGAGGGCGTGTACATCTGTATCCTTCTTCCTTGCCATACCATCGCCTAACTGTTTACCGATCATGGTAAAGACATTGTTGACTTGTTCACGAAGAAGTTTGTCTGTCAGAATAACCTTTGCCCCGACCTCAGATGCTGTCAGGTCAACCGTGGTCATTCCTATATCTTCTTCATCAATAATGTCTTGACCATCAGTGAGGTCTGACATTGTCATCTGCCCTACCTTGGGAACAGTAACCTGCTTTGTACCCTTGGGTAGGGTGAATGCCTCAATAAGAGCCAAAGCAGGAGCGTTATGCTCCTCGGTGTATCGTGCCGTCGATATGATGATTTTCGATGCGTTTTCTAAATTACCAGTTGTGGCTGTTTGTGCCATAATAAATCTCCTTTACGTTTACGTTCCAAGTGTTAAGAATCTTGCAGCCTTTACCGCTGCTTCCGACCTGTCTCCATTAATGTATGCCTCAAGCAATCTATCCTGATTGGTCGTGACCTCTGCCGATCCCTGACTATTGTCGAAAGTCTGCGGAGCAACACGTCCCTGCTTCAACCGTGCATTCTCTGCAAGAAGGGCTCTCTCCCGCTTCATGCGATTCGCTTCTCTTTCCATCGCATCTGGAGAGGTTGTCCTTTGGAGAGCTATTAAATCATCAAGCATTTGCTGGTTTGCCAGCCCATGCTTCTTCATATAATGAACCGCCGCTGCCTGTCGTCCTTCGACGTAACCAAGCATATCGGAGGTTTCCTTTTCCTGTTTTCGGAACCTTTGTTCCTGTTGGATATACCGTCTGGCCTGATCTCTGGACTGTTCCGGCATATAGCCAGCATCATTAAGTTGTCGTTCATATGAACGAGCCTTCTTACCAACAGCCTCTTCCCATTCACGCTTTACGTCAGCTTCTCTACGCTGTTGGAGTTCGTCTATCGCCTTCTGCGTCTGCTCGTCAACCTGTGCCACCGGCTGCTGTGCAGGAACCTGCACTGCCTCTGGTTCACTAGGCACAACATCAGTAACCACTGGAGCATCGCCAGAAGGAGATCCCTCTGGTGCTACAGCTCCTTCACCATCAGTCGATTCCTGTGTTTCTATTGTTTCTACTTCAGGAGTCTCGACCTCTTGTTCCTGTACGACTTCTTCTACTTCCTGTGGTTCCGTTGGCGTTACCATACTTTATGTCTCCTTTTCCTAAATATATATACAACTATTACCCTTATTATACAATACCAAGTATTATATGTTATTGTCCAATTAGCGTACCCCTATACAGTCTTTTATAGTCTAGCCTAGGATGGGGTGTGCCTGCCCTTATCCTTTTAAACATGGCATACTCATAGCCCTTCTCGCCCGTCTTGCCCTGGTAACGATAACCCGCCTCAAACATAGCCAATCTCCACTCTTCAGGAGCCCTTTTAACAAACTCATCTCGTAGCGTCCACAAGATGCCGCCCTCACTCGATGCGATAGCCAGTACTTTCCCGATACGTTCTCCCTGCTTACTCTTTCGGGCTGCTTTACGCTCTTCGTATCCTTTCTTCAGATACGCTCGAATGGCCGCTCTGCTTACATCATGCGCTTTAGTTCTGTCTACAATATAATCCTCGACCTTCTTGTGATTCTCAAGGTCATAGTAACCAACAGTTTCCCCTTTCACGTTAAGCCTCAGGCTTCCTGCATAACGTCCAGCGTCCACAAGGTATTGCATTCTCGGATCATAATCCCCTTCCATTAGCCTAATACTTTCCAGCATTTCATCTACTTCATTAACCCTTCGTCCTGTTGTTGGATCAAATCTGTATCTCAGGCTTGCCCAGAATCTACCTTGCAATTTGTTCAGCTTGTCGAAATCCAGTTCTCCTGTTTGCTTATCAGTAGCGTCGACAAATGTCTGGCCGTATTGCCATATCCGATACTCCCTAGTACCTTGCTCAGGAACCTCTTTCTCCTCATCTCTATCATATAGCTGCTCCAGTATCCCACCAGTCATGCGCCCCTTTTCTTCACTCCATTGCTCACCATAGTTTGTGCGACGATGCACTGCTTTTGCCTCATTAAGCAGCTTTCTCGCTGCAGGCGGATGATAACCTGTGCCCGCAGGTGATCCAGACAGCCATTCATTTGAGATTTCCTGAGTTCTCTCTATCAGTTTATCATCAGCTTTCTCTCTCCGTTTGTGGAGGTATTCCTTTGGCCCACCGTAGGTATCCTCGCCCATCCGTTCCGTTAGAAGATCATCTATTTCATCTTGCACCTGATAAGTGAGAGACTCATAAGGCACACCATATTTCTCTTGAGAGAGTTCCTCCGCTTCCTCTTTCCTCGTAATACGGGTTACCCTTACTCCGGCTACTTCACCCACTGACGCTAACCCTGCTCCAGCAACACGTCCCCAGTCCCCTTCCCTAGCGGATTTAACTCCTTCAAATAGTTCCCCACCTACCGCACCAGGTGCGATTGGTATTGCTAGTTCACCAACATATTGGAGAATATCCAACGCCTCTGATAAATTCCTGGGGTCAGACACTCTGCCTATTTCAGGGTCTTCCCTGAAAACTCCTATTGGGGCTGGATCTCCCGTAAATCCATAACCTGTCACATTGTCCCATACCAGACGTACCACACCACCACCAAGACCCTTTGATGCCGCAGCCATTGCCTTAGCGACTCCCCGTGGAGATGGGTCTTCTGTTATCCCTATCCCAAGTGTACCTATAGCTCTGACCAAACCAATTGCCGGACCAAAGAATGAGAAGTCTCGTCCACCCATTCGTACAGTGTAGAAGTTCGAGTTTATTTTCCCATCCACAATCGGCCTGTGGTCTGTCTCGTTGCCCAGCATGGCGTTTGCGAACTCTGTTGCGAACATACTCAATCCAATCATACGAATAATTGATTGCAGTGCTTCCCTGTTTTCTATCGTCTGTTTCCTTCCGATACTTGTAAGCACATCAGATTCTATCATCGGTCTTCCTCGGAATGGCACGTTCACCCTTGTTCGCCCAATAGCTCCCAGTGCTGCCCATGTCGGTAGCCTCAACTGGCTTGCCCCAACTAAGGACCGACCAAATGTTTCGAGTCGTGCCTGGAAGAACCTTGCTGCAAACATTGATAGCTCACCGATGTCACCACCAAATCGCTTATTTGACCACCCGGTCAATCTGTTTGTGGCATTTGCTATTTGGTTTAAGTCACCTGAATCAGCCAGTTCCTGAATTGTTCTACCCTTGGCAAGTTCCTGTCTTAGTAGTTCGTCTGCCCATCGCAGACGCAACACATCACCCCAAGCCCCGTACAGACGGTTACTTAGTTGGAACGCTCCGCCTATTCCCCTAGCTCCAGCAGCGACTCTTCCACGGAATCCCTTTCCTGCCTGTCCCAACAACCTTTCGACTCCTGGGAGTGCTGTCTCTACGGAAGTGCCACCTACACGCAATCCAAAATATGCCCATACTCGGGAAACAAGACGATTATTTTTTACTGCGTCTACGTTAAACACTTCCATGGCTTCGTCAACAAGTTCTTGTCCCCTTGCCCGACCTCCAGGCAGTCCCCCCTTCATGGTTGCCGCAAGAGATTTGAATATTACATTCGTTGCTTGCACCCATTGTTTAGGGGCTCTGGTCATTGCAAGATGCCCTTGTATACTGAGAGCAGACAGATCACCGTTCGCTTTAATCCCACGATACATGTTGTTAATATTCCTGATTACGGGGAGGTTTGCTGCTGCTTCCCCTAGTGACCTGCTGAACTCACGGTTTATCGCAGCCGCCAAAGCATCATCAGCATCTTCTACCCCTTCTATTATCCCCTTTTCTATTATCTCCTTTTTGATCCTTGCCGTGCCTATGTGTTTTTCAGCAAGTGCTTTTACCCTTGTTTTGACCCTGTAGCCAGTAACCCTGTTGGCAACACCCTTGATAAAATCCTCCATCGTTTTGTCGAAAGACTCATACTTAATTATTCTTCCTTTAGTGTCAACGTGAGGAATAACCTTGCCTTGGGCATCGACCAGCTTGCCCATAACGGGCATCGTTGCCCTTTGCTCGGCAGCGATTTTACCTGGCATACGTTTCTTTCCAAGCGTTACCATCTTCTCTAGTTCGTCCGCAATACTGGTTACTACTTCATTCCCAATCTTGACTGCTCCTCTTGTTATATAGAACCCATTACCCGTTATATCGGGTCGTATACGCTCTGGGGCAAACCCAGGCATATTCTCCCTAAGCACCCTGTTATATCCAGGCATACTAAGCTTGGTTCCTCCCACTTCCCACGTGGTTCCGTCTTCAAGAATATGTCGGATTGCACGTATAAAGACTTTTTGTCCCGCAGTAAGGAACCGTGCATATACATCGTACCGTGCTGCTATGTCCGGTATCGTCGGCGATTGCAGTACTGCCTCAGCATCCTTAAACCATATCCTCACCCTGTTCTGGAGTGCATCGTCTAGGATATGTCCTGTCTCGGGATCTACTTTGAAGTTGTCCTGCATTCCTTTCCTAACAAATATTCTTACGATGTTCGCAGCACTCTCTGCTTTGGACACAATATCTTTCTGTACTCTCTTGTATGTTTCTATCACACCTTCTACAGCAGTGCGTCTTTTCGAGCCCAACAAACCTTTGGTTATTTCGTGTAGTGCATTAACCTTACCGCTCCACCATCCTAGCTTTGGAGCCGCTTCAAATCCTGCCATGAAATCTAAGTTAATCTCAGACGGACCACGTTCAGCCTCGGCTCTTGTGGCACGCTTTGGTGGCTTCTTTCCTCGTGTTAGGTCATCGACCCGGGATGTCTGACGAATGGATAACTGGATATCTGGTGGGTCGCTATAAGTTTCCATTGCCTCTCTTGCAGCTCTCTCGTCTGCTTTTGCAGAAGCAAGCCGCTCATCAAATGTTTCAACGAACTCACGGTCCCGCATTATATCTTCTCGCATACGAGGTTTTTGTTGCGCTAACGGCTGTTCCCTCCATGGCAATAATCGTTCCTTTGCTTTTGTATATTCATTCTCTAAGGCACGTATCGCATTTTGTCTTTGTCTGTGTATCTGGGCATAAAATCCGAGTTCGGGGGGTTGAGGTGAGCCAAGGATTTCATCAGCCTTAATAACATCTTCAACGGGCATATCGCCTACGGCTTGCTGCCCTACTTCTGCTCCGGTTCGTCTGCCTAGCAAAGAGGCTCCTTTTCGGAAAGGATATGTTAGCCCTCTCAAAGCCGCCCTAGCTACTGCTTCTTCTGCTTGCCAAGGAGCCCTAAGCCCCTTGCCTATCCCTCTTAATCCTGTCTCTATACCACGTATTGCCCTAACACCACCACGGGTGGCAGGTAAAAACCTTCCGAGAGTTGTTGCAAGTTTCGGAGCGGCAGACATAAGTCCTTTCCCCGCCCCCGCAAGACCACCTGTAAGAATGATGGGTGCTATTACCTCGGAAGCTCCCCAGTAATACTTGGGCATATCCAGCTCGTCCTGATACGCCTCGATTGCAGCGTCCCAATCACCCCTACTAGCGTGATCCCTAAACGCTCTGAATGCTCCAGGATATTTGCGCGTATCAGCCATTACTGTTCCAAGACCTAATCCTGCAAAACGCTCTCCTGTATACCAAATCTCCCCAAGGCTCGGTAGATCGTCTGGGTCTGGCCAATATTCTTTCTCTGGCAAACCCCACCATTTCATACTAGGTAAGCCGCGTCCAGTTGTTCTGTCACGGCTCTCTACAGGAACTCCAACGTCAGTTGTCTTTACGGGCTCTTTAACGCCTGACTGTTCCTTTCTTAATTCTTCGATTTCTTGTGGAGTTAATCTACCCATTAGTAATTAAATAAAAACCTCGTTCTGGGATTAGCTGCCATACCAGTTACCCCACGAGATGTCTGGGGTAAAGATGAATACCGTGCTGTCCACGGGTTGGTCTCCAGGTAATCCATAAAACTTGCTGGAGCCTGTCCGCCCCTCATCGCAGTCCCTGCCTGTTGATAATAATCTTTCAGTGTATCCTCATACGCATCCTGAAAATACCGTTGCCGACGAGGACTTCTTCTTCCGAATTGCATACCTGCTGGGGAGCTGTAATACTGAGCTGGCTCGAAGCCTCTAAGAACTTCCTGCCACCAGTCAGGGCTATAGTCGTTAAAAGTTGGCATCATTCACTCCTTATGTCGTTGCTTTTGGATGGTATTTACCCAAGTACCAATCAAGAAAACTTTCTCTTGGGGCTCCCTGCGCTGTCCGATACTGCTGAACTCCTTGCAACGCTCTCCGTATGGCATCACCCATTCTTCCTCGATACGTACCCGCTGCCCTACCAGTTTCAGGATCTACTCGTTGCATCGCAAGTGTCTGAGCTACCGCTAATTGATTTGCTGCTTGGTTTGCTGCATCTTGTCCAAACAAACTAGCATATACGGCTCTTCTCCTCAATTCCTCTGGATTCTGTGACGCAGCTACATAAGCATCCGGTCCACCTACAAATGTTGATGCTTGGGCTGCTTCCCTTGCCCGGCTTCGTAAGTCTTCTAAACTTGCCATCGCCGGTGGGGCGGTAGCACCAGCAGCAGGACTAGTATATCTTGTTAGGTAATCCGCAAAAGTCGGATTAGGCCTCTCTGCTGTTGATATATACGGGGCTCCTAAGTAATACCTTCCCATCATCCTTGATATCAAATCGTTCATAGGAGCACGTTCCTGCCAGAAGGGACTCATCCTTGTTTGTAGTCTAGCCCAATCCTCGGATGGACTACGGAAAGCAGCAGCATCTCCTGCGAATCCCCCAAAGCCTTCCGAGGCTTCTGGTGTGCTAATGGGAAATCCAAAATTAGGTGCACCACGATCCATTGGATCAACATTCAATCCAGTTCCGTATTGTGCAAATCCGTTAGCCATATTATTATCCTTCCAAGTTTATTATATAAGAACCGTTTGTCATAGTCTAAGCTTCATCCAGGGCAATCTTCCATTTGCATCACGAAAGGCGGAAAAATTGTCTGGCTCACCACGCAGCATCGGGTTTACCTCTGGTCTAGTTCCGTACCCAGTAGGTCGTATCTTGGCCCATTGTTCTGGAGTTAACGCTCCCCCTCCTCCACCAAACTTCATGCCCAATCTCCGATAATCTACAGCTTGTTGAAATTCTTCTGGGGTTAACTTTCCGCCTGCACCAGCATATCCGCCCCCTTGTAATACATCATACCCTGGCCCAGTGCCAGGTTCAGGATAATCATATTGCACAGGCACACCAGAGAAACTGCTGTAGCCGTGTACTTCGTCCCTAAGGGGATTCATTGGATCCAAATCCTGGAGTCCATATAATCGAGTGGGGTCCATCTCTAATATGCGCTCTGCATCTCCTCCGTCTCCTGTTTGTCGCGCTCTACTTGCTTCTACTTCTCCTGGGATAGCAGCCGGGTCAGCGTAGAACTCCCAGTCCTCCGCCATTGGATCCATGTCCACTTCCACATCTGGCGTGGGGCTACCAGGCCCCTCGAAGGGAAACAGTCCAGAGAAGTCTCCTTCGTCCCTTTGTTTTTGGGCGGCTGCCACGGCCTGAGTAATCCCTGGATGCTGCTCCACGTAAGGTACGTCTCCTCTTATCACTGGGTCTACGTCAAAACCTGTACCTGGTAGTAACTGTGTGGGGCCATCTAATATACCATCTTCCTCTCCTAGCTCTCCTAGACCCCCGTCTCCTAGACTCCCTAGAAGCCCTTGTTGCCGCATAATTTCAGTGATCAGAGGAGGGGGTATATCGTCAGTAACCCGCGTCTTTGTTGTTTCTAAATCCGCCGCTAACTTCTCTATGTCAGTCTGCCCAGTGGGATCGGTTACAGGCATACCCGTAAGTTGGGCCATTTTTGTAAATATCCTTTCAACAGTCCAACCTAATCGGTCGTAGTAATTCATAACCCTATCGACTGAGCTGTGAATCAGATTAGAATACCATCCTCTCCCACCCTGAGACGCTGCCATCTTTATAAGGTTGCTGCGGTTCTCTTCAGCAAAGGTACCACCGCCTGTCCCAAACAGGGCATCTACCCACAGTTCTCTTTCTTCCATCCCTTCGGGCCAATCCTCCCTGTCGGGGTTGTTGGCTGCATACGATAGGGTATTGCTAATTAACGCCAGGTTCTTCCTGAAGAAGTCACCTGAGCGTTTGCTTGTCGGATCAGTAAGATATTCTGAAAGAAACGTTTTGTACCTAGCTTCCATCGTTCCAAGTACATTCTTTCTTTTCTCCAGTAGCTCCGCTTCTTCCACGTCACCTATCACTATATCTTCTTCCTTCTCTAGTTCCATCAGCTTATTGAGAACTGCAACCGCGTCTCCCCCGTACTCCAAGAAAAACAATGTCCGTGTATCATTATAAATATTTGGTAGCCTGGGCCTGACATCGCTTCTACCTGCCTCTGGATAAGCATAAATCGAGGTGTAGAAAACCTTTTGAAGGTTCTCAGCTAAAAGAGATTCGGCATCTGCCAATTCTCGAGGCAGGGCCTTTTCAACGAAACCGTCTTCGTCTTCGTCTTCGTCTTCGGTGACGATGAACCGTTTCTTTTCCTCCTCACTTTCCGTTGGTTGCGTCTGTTCTGGTTCTCTCTCTTCCTGCCCCACCAATCCTTCTAAATCCTTTTTAAGTTGGCTTAAAGTGCCGCCTCCATACGTAAAAGGTCTAGATTCTCCCCGATCCATTGGGTCGACATCTCGTCCAGTGCCATACGTTGTGTCGAACTCACCACGATCTATAGCAGCAAAGAACTTTTTCACATACTCAGCAGTATCTATATTGCTCATACCTTTTTGCAGTTCTTCTATCATCACTGCTGGAGTTAAGAAGCTCCCATCATCGTTAGGTTCCATTAGTGTTAACATATGCCTAAAGTCATAGTGAGCTGTCGATGCTTTAGGTGATTCCGCACCAGATAACATAAGGTCTGGATTAGTATCAACACCAGAACCCAATAGATCGCTTGGCCCTAGCACTTGTCCGTTATCCAAGCGTACGCTGCGATTATTATTAAAGTTTTGAAAGACTCCTGTTGCATTATCCGCTGCTACTTTTATTGCATCGGGTGCGCTAAATGGAGAATTAGTGAAGCTTTCCGCTGCCAATTCCTCACCACGGTTTCTTGGATTTAACATAGCCTCTAGAGAATTACCAAGGTTATCTCCCAGTTGCCTCATCAATGCTGGTGATGATCCGATATCCCCTTCGTCCTCGGCTCTTTGCTCTGCTGCATCCATTGCTGCTTCAATACTCTCACCAGACTCACCAAGCATACGATCCACTTCATCAAAGTTTTCATCTATCATATCCAGGTCTACTCCTGCATCTAAGGCAGGATACATATCCAGTAATAAATCAATTTCTTCACCTGACAGACCTGGGCCATAAGGTGTTTCCAAAACTTCTTCCGGCTCGATTTCCTTTTCTTCAGCGATACGCAGTTGGTAAATTGCCTTTTCAATCGCATCCGGGTCATCGAGTTCGGGGTCGAGGGCGAGGTCTAGATCCATATCCATTTCATCAGTAGCAAAAGGAATATTATTCGTTTCCTGCATAGCCTCATCGAACGTATTCCCAGTCATCATAGACATATACACTGAAGGAGGTGCACCTGTTGCTATATGCGAGAACGCATAGGGAAGATTCTCAGATGTGTTTGATGGCCCTTTTTTAGTAAACATATCAAAGTTATTTGCCATTTATATTCCTCCTTGTGCACCAGGTCGTGGAGTTCCTGGTGGTACGATTGGCCCAGCCTGTGGAGTTGGCATAGGAGGCGGTACTCCAAGCATTGCATCGGGCATTACTTCAGGTGGTAAACCTGGTGGCCCTCCCATCGGAGGCCCCATCGGCGGTAACGGCCCCATCGGTGGCCCCATTGGAGGTGGCCCTCCTGGTGGTGGGCCTGGTGCAACTTGTTGCTCTGCGATTTGTCGTTTCTGCATCATAACTGACATCAGCTCACCGAGATAGAACTGAGCAAGGTCATCACGGCCCTGCTTTTCTGAAGATCTAAGAAGAGTCCAGAGTGCTGCTTCAGGCAACATCCGCTCTGCCATCTGTTCGTTAATGGCATCATCCATCTGGTCTGCATCCTGCAAAGACAGAATCCTGTCCCTGATTGCCCTATCAGACAGAAGCGGTGTCGGGCCTTCTCGTGCTATCTGAGCCATCGAGAAGCGAGTCATATCATCCTGTGGCAATTGACCAACCAGTTTAACTACTGGCTGCCCTGCATTTTTTAACATCTCTGTACTGATATCTTCCGTAAAGAACACTCTGTTCCTGTCCATGCCGGAGAGTTCCATAGACTTATATGAACCTGCGGCATACTGGTCAGATATCAAATTAAAAATCATCTGGTACGCTTTCTCCACAGACTTCAAATATTTATTCACCACGGTTTCCACACCCTGCCTGAGTGTGTTAATAGCAAACCCTGATAACTGGAACGGCAGTTCTCCGTAGACGCTATAGGGGAGTGAGCCTCTCTGCATCTCTCCAGAGACTATACCCATAAACGCACCTGTCTCCTTTGCCATCTCCAGTAGTCCCAAAGGCTCTACGTTTTCGTTCTGAGCAAGGCTAATCTCTGAGCCCTCCAGATACGGGTCTTCGTCAAGAGACTTCGTTCCGTCCCTACTTCTGACAATAAGTCCCTGCCTTCGTGACCGTGCGGTAAGCTCCAGCATGGTACTCATCATTAAGTTATGTTTCGGGTACAGAGCCCGTGTAGCACGGAAGACTGATTCGCCAACATCGGCGATGGTATCATCCATCGTGCTTTGTGTTAGTGCGACCACATAGGGGTTCGCACCGACAGGGCCTAGGAAAACAGGCACCTGGTCTGCTCCGTGAGTGGTTTGTTTCTTCACGACCTGTATCAGTGGGTTTTTTGAAGCCCCGTTAGATATCAGTATCGTATTTGTTTCCTTGTCATAGAAGTCATATACCTCGATACCGTCCGTACTATTAGGCAAATCCCAATCGATTTTGACGCTATACTGTGAGAAAATCTGATCCTTGGTCTTTGGCATCTTGTAACATGCCCATTCAAGACCTTCTGGGCCTACACCCCAGTATGTATGAAGTGGATCCCACGGTGTTATATCAACATAAGTCGAACCGTCAGGTCTTTTTGCAAGAAGTGCTCTTCCTGCATACCATCCTCTGATAGCTGAGTACCAGGCTAGCTGGTCTCGTAGTTCGGGTAGCATCATACGGCATAGCCGTTCATTCGCACTACGTTCGATACCTATCAGGAACCGTTCCTTGAGGTCATTCTTTTCCCTGAGTTCCGCATCTGCCCCATCATGGGGAATACGAACTGTCATATCGGCTCCGGTAATCCAGTTAATAATCTTTTCCGCAAAGGTCTGCGGCTCATTGGACGTATAGGACTGATATCCTTCCCCTGCATCATAGGGTTCCAAACGATAAAGGGCATGATCATCCTGCATCCGCTGACGCAGGGGCTCGGTCGCATCATAGTGTGAGTCTACGAGGTTAACAATATCTTCGGGCTTCCGTTTCGCCATTTATGTCCACCTTTTTACACGAATCCGATCTCTCCCTTCCACATACCCATATCCAAATCTATCTACTAGGCCGTAGATAACAGCCTTCACGCCGTGATTGTTCTTATCTTCCGGCACATCGCCGACAATATTACCTTCCCTATCCGTTTTCCACCGATACGCTTTCGTCTGCCCATCGAACGGATTGGGTGCAGATCCGAATTCTGACAGGATACCATGACACCTAGGACTAAACACAATACGTGGGGCATGTGTCTTCGGGTCTATCTTAAGCCATCCCTTTAATCTCTCTGTCCCTTCGTTGATTTTTATCTTCTGTGACGATAGGTATAGTCCTGTCTGGTTAAGCCACGCTTCTGCGGGAGCTGCCATAGCCTGATGCTGTGTTCCTGCAATATCTATTACTCCAAACTTAACATCAGGCCACCATTCTCGTGATCTAGCGACATCTATGATATCGTCGGTAACAAGTCCCTGTTCGTAGATTTCGTCAATAACACGAATCTGTTCTCCAATAATCTGAATAACTTCTACGGCATACGCCCCTGCATAGCCGGGGTCCATCCAGATATGCACTGGTTCTCCTGGTTCGTATTTTATCTCACTGATATGAGCGTCAGGTCTGAATTCAGGAAACACAACTCCCTTGGGAGGTGATGGCTTCCCCTCGATCCGTTCCATAAAGAAATCGTCACTCGACACATCTTTTAATCGTAATATTTCAGGGTCATTTGCTCCACCCGGATAGAGATATTTGTTCGTATAGCTAGGTAACGAGTAAGCTCTGGCTTCCTTATCGGCTCCAGATGCCCATGCAGTAAACATCTGCGGATACCATCCAAGCGATCCCTCAAACGTACCTGCCAAAAACATCCATCCACGCTTCGGGGCACACCTGCTACGAAGCCTGAAGAAGGTTTCCATATCTAATTGTGATGCCTCACATCCAATAATCCCGTTTGGAGCCCTCATAGCAAGGGTTCTTGGGTCTTTTGCACTCTTCGTTTCGATCCTCGTGCCATCAGCAAGTGTAAGATGGCCAGGATCAACTCGTTTCGACGCTTCTTTGAGGATGCCAAGTGCACTGAAATCAGCAAGTAGGTATTCAAACTCCGCTCTCGTTCTCTCATAGTCTGCTGCGACGAGCCAGTAGAGACCTCGTTGATCCGTTTCAGCAAATCGTCCAAGTAAATACTTCGACGCAATAAGGGATTTACCTGCTTGTTCTCCACCAGCGACCAGATTGAACCTATAGGGCGAGTTAAGGATGACCTTCTGCTCGTCCGTAGGCGTGAAACCCACTTTTGCAAAAAGATAATCACGTATGTCAGGCCCCTTTGTGATTGTTGTCATTCGTCTTCCCCTCGTAGCGTCAGGTATATCGGAGTGTTTTCTCCTACCCAAGCTCCAGCTACGTTGAAATCAAAGAACTCGACAGCTTCCTCATAGGTCATTCCATCACGCTTCACAAGAATTTCAATACACTTATCCCTGTCATACGTCGCAAGAGGGGGCCTGTTAAATACTTCGCACATTCCAAGAAAGGATCTTCAAACCCATCAGCAAGAAGAGCTTCTTCATTGTGCATAGTTACCCAATCAGATAGCTTGGTCACTACCCGATGCCTCTGTCTTCTTAGAATCCACACCCTTCTTGGCGAGTATCTCCTGCAGAGTCTTCTCTACATCCTCGTTCAGAACCACTCCTTCCTCTTCGGCAGGTCTATCCTTCTTCACTTCCTTCGCTGCCTTACGCCATTCAACAATCAGCTCCTTAGCTGAATCTTCGTTCATAGCTATCTGAGGTCTGAACTTATGAGGCATATTGGCATTAAGTAATCCTAGAAGCAATATGTCAGAACCCTTACCCTTCTCAGGGTTTCGTACCCTCATCAAGGCAAGCTCCTCAAGCGACTCCGCAAAAGACTTCCGTGCTAAGTCAGCACCTACCGAGAACTCAGGGTCGTTAGAGTTCCATTGATAGAATACAGGCCGAGAAACGCCCGCCACCTGACACGCCTTACGGACAGTGCCCCATTCCTCTAAGGCTACTAAAAGAGTCTTCTTCTGAGAAGCCCTTAGTAATTCCTGAGTGCTTTGCTTATCTGACATTTTTTACTCTTTTTACTCCACTAGTAAGCGCGCCTCGCGCGCGTAAGAGTTAATATTATATTATTAATTATATATTACTAATTACTCTTACTTTAGGTAAGAGAGTAATTAGTAATATATATATAATTAATTATATATTATATATATATATATTATAATATATCTAATTATAATAAAATTACTAGTAAATTACTAAAATTACTCAGTAATACTGTTATTACTAGTAATTACAAAAGAAACATATACCCCCGACAATGTATGTGTCAAGTGTTTTTAGTATATTCTGAGCAAAGTGTCTTTAGTATGAAAAATTTTGTCATGGGTATCTATACCCACTAATCATTACTCGCAAGCCATACCCCCATACCATCATTACACCAAACACTACAGTTGACAATTATCATGCACGAACCAACAACACCAACCAACAACCTATCCCATCGACACGCTCAGGGCATTACCTCATAGCACTTACTAGACGGACTCAATCAACCGTAGGCGGCAGGGTAGACAGTGGCTAGGCAACAGATACCAAGCTGTCAACGCACTCAATAGCTTTTAGGTTGTATTAGTCATAGGGTAGACAGGGTAGACAGTGGGGAGACAGGGTAGACATTATTCAACGTTTTATATTCTATCAATTCAACGCTAAAGCTACGAATTGCTAGAACTATATATAATGTACTTAGTGAAACTTTTCACAATACGATGTTATGCGATGATAAACGTTTGTGAAATTGTTCACTATACGATGTTAAGACAACGTTGATTGTGAATCTTTTCACAATATCATGTTAACACATCTTTCCAACGATGTTTGTGAACATTTTCACAATGTTTTTTTATGATGTCTAAGTATGTAAGAGAATATTAAAACCCCTAATTTCCCCACATATCCCACAATATCCCGCAAATTGCCCCATATTTGTCAATATTCGTTATAAATTGCTTTGATATTTACTTGACTTTAGCGACTTAAAGCCCCATAATAGGCACTATGTTAAACAGGAGGTTCGAGGCAATGACAACAGAACAATTTGAAGGCGTTATGGTTTACAAAGAGCAAAACGTATGGGGGCAGACTCTAAAATTTCCAGTCAATCCGTTGGCTAAATTTGTATGTAGACTCACTGGCACAAAGACTATCTCTTACACCGTACAAAGATTATGTGAAGATGTAGGGTTAACAGTTCAAAGTGAGGAGGAAAGTTTACTTGAGAGAATCGCATTATTAGAACAAAAACAAGGAGTGAAATAGAGGTGACAACATGAGAACACTGAAACATATAAATGCAGAATACGGAACTTTTGCGACACCCTGCGATAGGTGCGGTCTGGAATGGGTATTTCAGCAAGAAGTACCAAGGCTGAATTGGGCAGGGTATCCTTGCAAACCCGAACGGTATACACCTGAAGAAACATTTAAGATCAATAAGTTATGGATAGCGACAGATGAAGTTAAGAACGTTGAGCGCTTAAAAGCCATGGGATATTAGTTGGATATCATTAAATTTATTAATAGAGGTATTTATTATGGCACTCCGTTTTGTGGACCAAACGAACCAAGCAAAGCTTAAAGGAATTAGGCAGTGGATAGGCTACAAGCCCAAGGTCTATGCATTCTCACTCCCTGCAGGATATTCGTGCCCGGCCGCTCTTGAGTGTCTCTCTAAGGCTAATCGTATTACTGGCAAGGTAACAGATGGAAAATTTGCTCAGTATCGATGTTATGCCGCAAGTGATGAAGCATACAGCCCGCAAGCTAGGGCGCTACGTTGGGATAACTTTGAACAATTGCGAAGACTCGATACTAATCAAATGGCTAATCTATTGATTGAAGCTTTACCTGCCAATGCAGATATTGTTCGGGTTCATGTTAGCGGTGATTTCTTTAATGAGTCGTATTTCATGGCTTGGCTAGAAGTGGCACGCCAAAAGCCAGATGTAACATTTTATGCCTACACGAAATCAATTGACTATTGGGTCAATCACATTGATTCCATTCCATCTAACCTAAAGTTGAATGCTAGCTACGGCGGACGGCATGACAAATTGATTGATGAACACAATTTAAAATCTGTTCGAGTGATATACGATCCAATTCAAGCCACCGTGCTATCGCTAGAAATTGACCACGATGAACAACACGCAATCGAAGGAAAGGACAGTTTTGCCTTGCTACTGCATGGAACCCAGCCTAAAGGATCGGACGCTGGCAAGGCCCTCAAAAGTCTCAGAGAGCGCAAGATAGAGCATTCTTACAGTCGCTAAAAATACATTAAATTTAGGAGTAAATAAAATGACCAAATTTGTAGAAGCTAGAGAAACATTAGAGGACGGAGTAAAGGCCTTGATAGAGGGAGTGATAGAGGATTTCACAGAGTGGAGCACAGATAACCTAACTCAAATGTATGAGAGTGAAGGACGCGTGCCTCACTCAGAGCTTTTCAAACGTACAGAGGGTTCACTTTTACAGGATTTTATAAGGGGTATGGATTACTCCAAAGGGTTAAAATACATCAAAGTCACTAGTGATAGAGGGCGCGTGTTGTGTTTTATCGTGGCCACTCCCAAAGACGATAAATTTAATATTGGTGACGTTTTGATGCCCGCAACATGGGCTAGGCCTTCACGCAATAAGGCCAGAGGTAACGTATTAACTACAGGCACTAATATACGATGGACAGGCCCATTGTACCTAAGATAGCCGAAACAGCCGGAGAATACCGGCTGTCTGCATGGACCGGTCCCCATGCACTGATGAGGCAAGGCCAAATAAATAAAAGTTGAGGAGGATCCTTATGGTTACCAAAATTCGAGTCTGTGATTACTGCGTGGAATCTGTAGAAGAGGATGCTATGGGCTTAGACTTTGACTCAGTAGAAGTCGAGGAAATAGCCCAAACTATGGGCTACATGCTCCCAGACCATTTATGCGACTCTACCGAAAGCAACGGCGAAATAAAATGCTCATGCCTATGCAAGAGATAAAAGGAGCTCCAATGCAACCATCAAAAAAATATCCAGTAGAAAAAATGTACTATGCGTCCGCCGTAACAGATCGGCTAGCAGGCTATAACCTTAAGCTTATCAGGGGTAATAACTCTACCCTCGAGGCTTTAAGAGGCAAGCTGATCTTTATAGCTGTAGACGCAGGCAAACTAGATTAGTGTTCGATTACTGGGGCGGAATAGGTTCCGCCCCAGTTGTCGGGTAATAATTAAAGGAGGCGAATGATGGCACTACATAAAATCCACTACCAAATTAATGCTACGTTTATCAGTGAACTAGAGGCAGATACCTATGAGGATGCTGTCAAAATGTTTAAATCATTGGATTTAAATGCACTGGTTCTAGATAGCTTATCCGATAACCCATTAGAGAACGATGAAATCACAATTAAAGGAGACGGTGGTAGTGTGAGTCAAAAGGATGTGTGATTAGCACTCCCATTTACTTCTATGTTTGCAATAGCAATATAATACGTTTATAATAGCTACCTAGAATCAAATTAAGGAGGTTCTAAACAAGTGATTAAATGTGATTGTGGAAATCTTTTCTACAGCCCGAAGGAGGCGAGGAGATTGTTAGACATCAGCGGAGCTACGCTCAACAGATTTCGAGAGGATGGTTGGGTGCAAGCTGAGTACCATTCAGTCGGCTACGTCTATCGCCAGAAAGACCTTGAGGAACTACAGATCGAAATGGATCGAAGAAACAAATTTGTACAAACAGAGGTAAGACATGATGGAACAAGCTAGAAATGAAGTGGCCCTGGTAATGGGAACCATTGAGAAGATTTATCAGCCCCGAGAATATAACGGCAAATTAGCTCCCGGGAAAATAGTTCTGGATACAGACGAGGGTCAGGCTGTTATTACGGTCTGGCAAGTGTACGAGGACAGTGTTAGGACTGACAAGATGCCATCACTCTGGAACAACTTAGACTTTGAGTGGAGCATAAATA
>Ga0208183_1000258_pt1 | contig 29565 bp, 32 predicted proteins | sample MalvirDeepMed_51_FD_184251 | JGI IMG/M metagenome (GOLD analysis project Ga0208183, IMG submission 184251) | Marine viral communities from the Global Malaspina Expedition - Malaspina viral metaG DeepMed_51 (SPAdes) (version 2) | ecosystem: Environmental > Aquatic > Marine > Oceanic | place... | reverse complement strand
CGGTAGCGTCGATCAGATCACCATGCTGCAGACCCGCCTGGTGACGCCGGACAACCGCAAGGTCACCGTGCCGAACTCCAGCGTCATGTCCAACACCATCACCAACTACTCGGCGCTGCCGACGCGTCGTCTGGACCTGGTCGTCGGTGTCAGCTATGACGACGACATCCGTCAGGTCAAGGCGGTGCTCGAGGAGCTGGTCGCCGGTGACGAGCGCATCATGAAGGAGCCGTCCCACCTGATCGCCGTGTCAGAGCTGGCCGACAGCTCGGTCAACTTCAACTTCCGCATGTGGTGTCAGGCCTCCGATTACTGGGCGCTGAAGTGGGACATGACCGAACGCATCAAGCTGACCTTCGATGAGCGCGGCATCAGCATTCCTTACCCGCAGCGCGATGTGCACTTCCATCAGGCCAGCACGCCGGCCGAGTAACTTCCACATCACGTAGGCATGTCGACAACGCCACCCTCGGGTGGCGTTTTTCATGGGCTTTCGTCGGGGCATTCCATCGCGCCCCGAGTCAGGTACTCTCGACGTCATCCGTCCTGGGTATCGTTCTGATCGGGAGTCCAGTGCATGACAAGGTCGCAGCCGTTGTCCCAAGCGTGTGATGCCGCTGATGCCAGACGGCGTCAGGCATGGCGCATTCTGCTTGCCAGTCTGGTGGTGATCGGCCTCGGGCTTGTGCCGCTGATCGCCACGCGCGCGCTGTATCTGGATGACATGAGTCGTGCGCTGGATGGCTATTTCGGCTGGATGCTCAATGCACGCCCGGCCGCCGAGGGCATCATGCGTCTGCTGGGCTTCGGCGATGCGCTGGTCAATGTCGCGCCCTTGCCGCAACTGGCGGCCTGGGGGCTGGCGGCGAGCATGGCGCTGGCCTGGTGGCGATGGCTGCCGGGGCTTTCGCTGGCGGGCTGCGTAGTGGGCAATGCGCTGGTCTGGCTGACGCCCTTCACCCTGCAGAATTTCAGTTACACCTTCGACAGCCTGCCGATGAGCGTGGCGCTGGCCAGTGCCATACTGGCCAGTCTGGTGCTGCGTACTGGCGGGAAAAGCAGGGCAGAGGGAGAGCCAGCCGGAGGGATAAGTGAAGGGCGAGGCCCATGGCAAGCCTGGCAGCCACCGCTGGGCGCCTTGCTGCTGTTGTTGCTGGCGCTGTGCAGCTATCAACCGGCCCTGAATGCCTTTCTGGTGCTGAGCCTGCTCGAAGCCCTGTTCGCGGGCGCCGTCAGCACGTCACTGTGGTCGCACTGGCGGATGCTGTTGCAGCGTGGGGCGCTGGCCGCCGTCGCCTTGCTGCTCTATCTGCCCATCACGCGGCTGCTGGTGGCGGGGGAGTACAGTCAGCAGCATGGCCAGATGCTGCCCTTCGCCGACCCTCAGGCCTTGCTGGCAGGGATCGAGCACAACCTGAGCGTGGCGCTGGGCGCGCTGCGTGAGGGGCTGGGGCAGGTCACGTTGTTGCTCAGTCTGGCGCTGCTGGCCGGGGCGGCGCTGTTGCGACTCCTGCCTCGCGGCGCGCCTTTACGTCATGCAGAAGCCACTGGCGCGCCCGAGGGCAGGTCTCGCTCGGCGCGCCAGCTATCGCTGCAGCGCATGAGCTGGGCCCTGTGGGCGCTGCTGCTGGTTCCCGCCCTGTGGGGGCCGATGCTGTTGCTGGCCGAGCCGGTATTTCATTCGCGCACCCTGATCGCCTGGGGGCCGCTGTTGGGCGGTGGCCTGATGCTGGTTCTGAGTGCGAGTGCGAGTGCCGGCGCAGGCGCAACGCAGAGCATGACAGAAACGGCCAACACGCAGCGCAAGATACCTGGCTGGCGGCGGCTGATGCAGTGCCCGTTGAAGCAGTGCCTGTTGATCGTCGCCTGTCTGTTGCTGGTGCGCCATGGGGTGATCTTCGCCGCCTGGAGCAATGCGCTGGCCGCCCAGCAGGCCCATGAGACACAGCTGGCGCGCACTCTGGTGGCTCAGGCGCGGGAGCAGGGCCTGCCGCTGGACTCGCCCCGCGACGCCGAGCGCTACCAGCCGCGCGATGCCTTGCCGGTACTGGTGCTGGGCGAGGCGCCAGTGGCGCCACTGGCGCGGGTCGCTCGCCAGCAGGTGGCGGCCGTGGGCCAGAATCTGGTCGCCGCCTTCACGCCTGACAACTACTGGGCCGTGGTGCGGCTGCGCCTGGCGGGCGCCAGCGCGGTGACCTTGCTGCGCGATGAGGCGCTCAAGGCACGCCTGCAAGCGCGGTCGCCCTGTGCGCCGGGCGATGCTGCCAGTCAGGCCTCCGATCAGCCCACCAGCCAGCCCACTAGCCAGCCTACCGGTCAGTCCTCAGCCCCTTCATCCGCTCAATCTCAAGTTCTGTCGCAAGTGCCGTCGCCAGCGCTGTCGCTGCAAGAGGGAGTCTGGGTGATCGATTTTCGCAAGCCTCGCCAATGTGATTAGGCCATGCGCGTCACTCATGTGCCCAGGCCATGCGGGGGCTCATATGAGGGAGGGGCCATGACAGCGTGAGTCAGTGAGGACAAGTTGCCATGAACGACAACGCCGCCCCGAGGGGCGGCGTTGTCGTATTACCGATATGAACGGCAATAGGTACAGGCTTCAACAGTGTCTTGTCACACCTCGATCAGGCGTGGTTCTCGACCTTGTCGAATTCCGTGGTGATCTCATCAGCCGGTGCTGCGCTCATGATGCTGACCACGTAGATGGCGATGTAGGCGAAGATGACGCCCGGCACGATCTCGTAGAGATCGAAGATGCCACCGGAAAGCTGCTTCCAGACCACCACGGTCACGCCACCGACGATGATGCCGGCCAGCGCGCCGAAGCGGTTCATGCGACGCCAGTACAGCGACATGATCAGAGCCGGACCGAAGGCGGCACCGAAGCCGGCCCAGGCGTAGGACACCAGACCCAGCACGCTGGAGTTCGGATCAAGCGCCAGGATCCAGGCGATGATGGCGATACCGACCACCGCGAAGCGACCGACCCACACCAGCTCGGACTGGGTCGCATCCTTCTTGAACAGCGCCTTGTAGAAGTCATCGGCCAGGGCAGAGGACGACACCAGCAGCTGGGAGTCAGCGGTGGACATCACGGCAGCCAGGATGGCGGCCAGCAGCACGCCGGCAACCGCCGGGTGGAAGATGAAGTTCACCATGACCATGAAGATCTTCTCGCTGTCGGCCAGGTCCTTCGGCACGTAGACGAGACCCAGCAGGCCGATGCAGATGGCCGCGAACAGACCCAGCGCAGACCAGACGACGGCGATGGTACGGGCCGCGCCGATGTCCTTCTCGCTGCGGATGGCCGCGAAACGCGCCAGGATATGCGGCTGACCGAAGTAGCCCAGGCCCCACGCCAGTGAGGAGACGATGCCGACCAGCGTCAGCGCTTCGCCGGTGGAGGCGTCACGGAACCATTCCAGCAGCAGCGGGTTCTCGGCGGTGATGCGCGAGGTCGCTTCTGCCACGCCACCCATGTCGGTGAGTGCCACGATGGGCACCACGATCAGGGCAACAGCCATCATCAGACCCTGGATGAGGTCAGTCCACGACACGGCGAGGAAGCCGCCGAAGAAGGTGTAGGACACGATGGCGATGGTACCGACGGTCACGGCGATGGTGTAGTCGAGGCCGAAGACGGTCTCGAACAGCTTGCCACCTGCCACCAGACCGGAGCTGGTGTAGAAGAGGAAGAACAGCAGGATGAAGACGGCCGAGATGACGCGCAACATCTTGGAGTTGTCGCGGAAGCGCTTCTCGAAGTAATCCGGCAGGGTCAGCGAGTCGCTGGCGACGAAGCTGTAGATACGCAGGCGCTTGGCGACGATCAGCCAGTTGAGCCAGGTACCGGCCAGCAGACCGATGCCGATCCAGGCAGCGGACAGGCCGCTGAGGTAGGCAGCGCCGGGCAGGCCCAGCAGCAGCCAGCCGGACATGTCAGACGCACCGGCGGAAATGGCGGATGTCCAGGGGCCCAATGAGCGGCCACCCAGGATGTAATCCGACATGTTGGAGGTGCGCTTGTAGGCCAGCAGGCCAATGCCGAGCATCACCGCCAGATAGATAGCGAACGTGATGAGTATGGTGGGGCTGTTATCGACCATCGTGGAGTAAATCCTTTGCATTTATTGTTGTCGGACGGCGAGCGTCGTGATGATTCACTGCCAGTGACGGTTCCTGTCAGGCCGTCGCCGGGAGTCCTGCGTCATGCATCGAACGTCCTTCGAGGGCCTTGTCGCGGCGGCTCTCGCAAGTTCCTGCCAATCTTGTACGTTCAGACTAGCGCATAAACGAATCTTCTGACGTTCGTCCGTCCCCGCATATTGCCGTCGAGTCAAAAGGGGAAACGGCAACGGACACCGCAGGGCACGAGCATGAGGGGCCAGTCGCTGGCGATTCATGTCCGTGGGCGTCCCTGTCGGTGTCCGGGGCAGATGACGGCCTGGCGTGCTCGCCGTCATCCACTGGGCATCGTCCTGATGCCCTGTCACCTGGCTACCTCATGCACGTCCAGCATGCAGTCTTCCGCCAGGCATGACCTCTGCTGCTGCCGCGAGAGCAGGCAGCGTCGGTCATTCGTCGCCCATGGCGAGAAGAGACGCGTTGCCGCCGAGAGCCGTGGTGTTGACGGTACGGGTCTTCTCGGTAGCGAAGCGGTGCAGGTAGTGCGGGCCGCCGGCTTTCGGGCCAGTACCAGAGAAGCCCTGACCACCAAACGGCTGTACACCTACCACAGCACCGATGATATTCCTGTTGACGTAGACATTACCAACACGAATTTTCTGTGCAACGGCATTAGCAAAACTTTCGTTTCGCGAATGCACACCGAAGGTCAGGCCGTAGCCGAGGCCATTGATGGTATCGATGACCTTGTCCACTTCGCCGCCTTTCCAGGTCGCGATGTGCAGTACCGGACCGAACTGCTCGCTTTCCAGGCTATCGATGCCGTCGATGCGCAGGGCGACCGGTGCGACGAAGGTGCCGTGCTCGGTGATGGTCTTGTCGACGGCGGCTTCGGCGATCACGCGGCCCTGGCTGCGATATTCCTCGATGTGCTTGAGCAGACCGGTACGCGCCTCCTCGTCGATGACCGGGCCGACGTCGGTGCCCAGGTCACGCGGGTCGCCGATCTTCAGCTCGTCCATCGCGCCCTTGAGCAGGCCGATGACGCGCTCGGCGACGTCTTCCTGCACGTAGAGCACGCGCAGGGCGGAACAGCGCTGACCGGCGCTCTGGAAGGCGGACTGCACCACGTCATTGACGACCTGCTCCGGCAGGGCGGTGGAGTCGACGATCATGGCGTTGAGACCACCGGTCTCGGCGATCAGCGTCGGCAGCGGAGCGTTCTCACGCGCGGCCAGCGAGCGGTTGATGATCTGCGCGGTCTGGGTGGAGCCGGTGAAGCACACGCCAGTGATGCGCGGGTCGCTGGACAGCACGCTACCCACGGTCGGGCCATCGCCCGGCAGCAGCTGGACGACATCGTGCGGCATGCCGGCTTCGCGCAGCAGCTCGACCACGCGGTGAGCGACCAGCGAGGTCTGCTCGGCGGGCTTGGCGACCACGGTGTTGCCGGTGACGGCGGCGGCGACCATCTGGCCGCAGAAGATCGCGACCGGGAAGTTCCACGGGCTGATGCAGGCGAAGACGCCCTTGCCGCCGAGCATGATCTGGTTGTGCTCGCCGGTCGGGCCCTGCAGCTCGGTCGGCTCGGCGAAGTCGGCACGCGCACGGTTGGCGTAGTAGCGGCAGAAGTCGACCGCTTCACGGATCTCGGCGATGCCGTCGGTGAGCAGCTTGCCACCCTCGCGGGAGCACAGGGTCATCAGCTCGGCGGTGTGGGTTTCCATCAGGTCACCGAAGCGCTCGAGAATCGCGGCGCGTTCCTCGACCGGCGTCTGCTCCCAGCGCGGGAAGGCAGCCCAGGCAGCGTCGATGGCCCTGGAAGCTTCCTCGGCGCTGGTCCACTGCACGTGGCCCAGGGTGTCACGACGATCGAACGGGCAGGTGACGGCCTGACGACGCTCGGCATTGACCTCGACATCGAAGGCCAGCTGCGGACGCACGTCGTAGGTGGTGTCCATGTGCGTGGCCATCTCGTCGATCAGCGGCTGGTACTGGCTATTGATGTTCAGATTGATGCCCCGTGAATTCAGGCGGTCTGCGCCATAGATGTTCGGCGGCAGCGCGATGCGTGGGTTGTGGTAGGTCTTGTACTGATTGAGCGTGACCACCGGGTGGGTGCACAGGCTCTCGACCGGCACGCGCGGGTCGACCAGCTGGTGAACGAACGAGGAGTTGGCCCCGTTCTCCAGCAGACGACGTACCAGGTACGGGAGCAGGTCCTTGTGCGCGCCGACCGGCGCATAGATACGGCACCAGGTTCCCTTGGGGGCGCGCTTGAGCGCGGCTTCATAAAGGGCTTCGCCCATGCCGTGCAGACGCTGGAATTCGAACTGACGTGTCTCGCCGGCGTTGGCCACATCCAGAATGGTGCTGATGGTGTGGGCATTGTGGGTGGCGAACTGCGGGTAGATGCGTCCGCGAGTGTTCTCGGACAGCAGGAAGCGCACGCAGACCAGGTAGCTGACGTCGGTGGAGGCCTTGCGGGTGAACACCGGATAGCCTTCGACACCCAGCTCCTGGGATTCCTTGATCTCGCTGTCCCAGTAGGCGCCCTTGACCAGACGCAGCGGGATCTCGTCGCCTTGCAGGTCGGCGATGCGGTTCAGGTACTGCAGGGTTGGCAGGGCACGCGTCGAGTAGGCCTGCACGACGAGGCCGAACTTGCCCCAGCCACGGCAGGTGTCGCTCTCGTAGACGGCGCGGAACACTTCCAGCGAGATCTCGAGGCGATCGACTTCCTCGGCATCGATGGTGATGGCGACGTTCAGCTCGCGGGCGATGCCGGCCAGTTCACGCACGCTTGCCACCAGCTCTTCCAGCACCTGCTCACGACGGCCGAATTCATAGCGCGGATGCAGGGCGGACAGCTTGATGGAGACGGACGGCGACGGGGTGCCTTCCTTCAGCTTGCGCGAGGTTTCGCCGACGGTGCGGATGGCACGCGCGTAGTCGTCGAAGTAGCCCTTGGCGTCGTCGCGGGTACAGGCCGCTTCGCCCAGCATGTCGTAGGAATAGGTGTAGCCCTTGTCGAACAGCGGCTGGGAGCGCTTGAGCGCTTCCTTGATGTCGCGGCCCAGCACGAACTGCTTGCCCATCACCTTCATCGCCTGGTACATGGCGCGGCGGATGACCGGTTCGCCGAGACGATTGACCATGCGGTTGATGAAGGTGGCCGGCTTGCCGTCGCCCTTGGGCAGATCCATCTTGATGACGTTGCCGGTCATCAGAAGGCCCCAGGTGGAGGCGTTGACGAACCAGGACTCGCTCTGGCCCAGGTGGGACTTCCAGTCGGCCACGCCGAGCTTGTCCTCGATCAGCGCATCGGCGGTTTCCTTGTCCGGAATGCGCAGCAGCGCCTCGGCCAGGCACATCAGCAGCACGCCTTCCTGGGTGTCGAGGCTGTACTGCTGCAGCAGCTCGTCGATGGAATCGACGGCGGTGTCCATGGTGCGGATCTCGCGTACCAGCTCGGCCGTCTTGTCGCCGATGCGCTTGGCATCCTTGTCTTCGGCGTTCAGCAGCCCGACCAGCTCGCCCACAAAAGCGCTTTCATCGACCAGGTAGTGGTCGCTGACGCGCGCGAACAGCGCCTCCGGGGACTGCTGCCAGGTGCTGGCGGCCAGCATCTGGTCACTGTGCAGGATGTTGTCCTTGAGCACATTGCCCTTGAGCACCCCTTGCTTGTCGTTTGTCGAGGACTGCGGGGACGTGGCTGTGGACGTGGCCGAGGCGATCGCGGCATTCACTGCACTGGACTGATCGGAGGGAGTGGAGGTGGTCATGGTGCGAACCCCTTGCTGCTGGGCGTCGAAGCGCCGAATGGGATTGCCGAGTCACAGCGCCGGGAGTGATGCAGAACGCATCAGAAAGCGCGACAGCGGCACGTCTGGATGTATGACTGAGAATGTAGGGTGGCGCAGGGGGGCGGGTCTTTCCAATTTCTCGGCTGCGCATGTCAAATTCACGGGCATGTCAGAAAAGTGACATGCTTCTCCGACCTTTGTCGAAGGCTGTGCCGCGAAATGACGCGATCTTGTTATACCAAGGTGGTAGAGGCTTGAGGGTGAACTGGCTTGCAGATGAGGGTGGGAGCGTCGTTGAACGGCGTGCGTCTCCCAAGCGATGTGCTTCCAGAGAGGGTCGAATTGAGGAAGGGCTGGCTAGAGAGAGGGGCGAATCAAGGAGGGCGTGCTAGAGAGAGGGCGAATCGAAGAGCGGCGAATTCAAGAGCGGCGTGCCAGACATACGGGCGGATCTGACACGCACGCCTCATCGGCTCCTGCCAACTCGATCAGGACTTGCGCAGTGCCGAAGGCGGGAAGCCGAGATGCTTGCGGAAGGCATGGGACAGGGCGCTCTGGTTGGCAAAGCCGCAGCGATCCGCGATCTGGGACAGGGAAAGCTCGCTGGTGCCCAGTAGCTGGCGTGCCTCTTCCAGCCGACGGCGCAGCAGATACTGATAGGGCGAGAGGCCGGTCAGGACGCGGAAGCGCTCGCTGAAATGCTGCTCGGAGAGATGCGACTGGCGGGCGAGATCCGCCACGCTGAGGCGCTGGCCGAGATTGGCGTCGATGAAGCGGTTGAGCGCGACCAGATCCAGCTGACGGCCACTGGTGCTCAGCGCGCTCATCGGCTCTTCGATGCGTGTGTTCAGGCAGGCAAGGAAGGTGGCGGCGAGCAGGTCGCCCGGTGCCTGCTGGTAGTCGTTGACTTCCGCGAGCATGAATTCCAGATAGCCACGCAGGCGGGTGTCCAGCGTGAAGAAGCGTGGACGCTCGAACAGACGCTTGAGCTCGCGATGATGGCCGGTCAAGTAGGGCGCATCATCGGGCAGGTCGAGAATCAGCTGGCGATTCTCGCCGATGCCCGCGTAGTAGTGAACATGATCGGCCGGCACGATGCAGCCGGTCAGCGGGCGAATCTCGCCGCCCTGGCCCTCGATCTCGAACTCGGCCAGGCCATCAAGGCCGATCACCAGCTGGTGGTAGCTGTGATCGTGGTGCTCACGCAGGTTGGAGAGCGGGATCAGGCGCATCTCGCTGGCGGCCATCAGGCGCGAGTCTCCGCGACACCGGTGCGGGCACGCAGATGGCCCAGCAGCACGTTGAGCTCTTCACGACCGGCGCGCGAGAACAGCGCACCGCCCTGGGCCAGCTGCCACGGCCGGGCATGGTTGTCGAAGATGCCCTGGCAGCGGCGACGCAGGCTTTCCAGATACTCATCATGGCGAATCGGGTAGCCGATCACGCTGTGCCACTCGTTCTCGTTGATCTCGCCGCTGATCGCCTGGTCCAGCACGCGGGCGATGTCGCTGTAGTCGGTGCGAAAGCGCGGCGTACGCGACATCATCAGCATGGCCACGGTGCCGACGGTGACGATCAGGCAGACCACGAAGGTGATGATGAAGATGGACATGAGCGAACCTTGTGCGGACGTAACCGGAAATAGTGTCGTAGCTCACCATTCTATCACGCTGCACGGCCAGTATCGTCAGTGCGACAGGCGCGTCATGTTCTGTCTGTCAGAACGTTATGGCATGATTCAAGTCCATTGAGACGGCATGGCGCACGTTGCCTGTCAGCCTCGTTATTCACCTGCCGTGGGAGTCCCGCCGCATGGCCAATCAACGTGTGGAAGCGGTCGAGCGTGCCTTGACGCTGCTGGAAGCCTTTACCCCCGCGACCCCTCGCCTGACGCTCAACGAGCTGGCGCAGGCCAGTGGTTTCTACAAGAGCACGATTCTGCGGCTGATGGGCTCGCTTGAGCACTTCGGCTATGTGGCGCGTGACAGCCACGGCATCTACTCCATCGGCGCGGCGCTGGGGCGTTTTGCCCAGCTGGCACCGGCGCTGCCGGCCCGCGAGGCTCAGCTGCGCGGCTGGTTGGCGGCGCTGAATGCCGCCAGTGGCGAGACGGCCAGCCTGATGCTGGTCGAGCATGGCCCGCTGGCCGAGGCGCGCCCGGTAGCGGGCGTGACACGCCCGCGTCAGGCGATGTGCCAGTACGCGCATGTCAGCCAGTGGCCGTTGCGCCATCAGCTGGAGGAGGGCGAGCTGGTCGATGAGGCGCTGTCCGCCTTGCTGCAGCAGTGTGTCGACAGTGGCGAGATCGAGACCGGTGAAGCCGCCGGCCTGTCGGTGGCGGCGCTGGCGGTCAGCGTCGCCCAGCATCACGACGAGGGGCTGGCACCGGCGGAAGTCATCGTGCTCAGTGGCCCGACGGCGCGCCTGACGCCTGCCCAGGCCCACCGCCTGCTCGCCCAGTGGCAGCAGGGCGACTGATACGCGACTTGCCAGTGACACGTTATGGGAAGTGCTGAAATGACATCGCCCCCGCCGGCAAGACCGGCGGGGGCGTCGTCATTTCAGAGCGCTGTCATTCAGGGCGTGGCACCTCATGAGAGGCGCGGACCCTGGCCAGGATCAGGCGTCGGTGGCGGCCTTGGCGGCGCTCATGCGGCGACGCAGGATGGGGCCGACGATCACCGGCAGCAGCAGACCGGCGATGGCGATGCACCACAGGGTCACGGCCAAGGGGCTGCCGATCAGGATGGTCCAGTCGCCGTCAGACAGCTGCATGGCGTGACGCAGGTTCTTCTCCATCTCCGGCCCCAGCAGCATGCCGAGAATGACCGGCACCAGCGGGATATCCAGCTTGCGCAGGAAGTAGCCGGCGACCCCGAAGGCGACCATGAAGTACAGGTCGAAGGTCGAGTGGCTGATGGAGTAGATGCCCACGAAGGCAACCATGGTCACCACCGGCAGCAGGTACTTGGGCGGCACGGACAGCAGCTTGACGAAGATGCCGACCATCGGGATGTTCATCAGCAGCAGGATGACGTTACCGATCAGCAGCGCCGCGATCACGCCCCACACGATGTCGCCGTGCTGGGTGAACATCAGCGGGCCCGGGGTGATGTTGAGCGAGATCAGCATCGCCAGCAGCACCGCGGTGGTGCCGGAACCCGGCACGCCCAGCGTCAGCATCGGCACCAGGGCGCCAGAGGCGGCACCGTTGTTGCCGGCTTCCGGGGCGGCCACGCCGCGCGGATCACCTTCACCGAAGTTGCCTTTCTTGCCGAGGATCTTCTTCTCCAGCGTGTAGCTGATGAAGCTGCCCAGCGACGCACCGGCACCCGGCAACACGCCGGAAATGAAGCCCAGCACACCGCCGCGGAAGGAAGTCGGCAGGATGGCGACGATGTCCTTCAGCTTCAGGGTCATCTTGTTCATGGCGATCATCGGCTTGCCTTCACCGGCGTGCTGTTCGATGAAGAACAGCAGTTCCGAGATGGCGAACAGACCGACGATGGCGATGATGAAGTCGATGCCCTCGAACAGCTCCAGCACATCGAAGGTGTAGCGCTGGGTGCCGGTGGAGGCATCGATGCCGACGGTGGCGATCATCAGGCCGATGGCGGCGGCCATCAGCGTCTTGACCGGATTCTTGCCGGTGATGCCGCCCAGGGTGGCGAAGGCCAGCACGAACAGCGCGAAGTATTCCGCCGGGCCGAAGGTCAGCGCGAAGCTGGCCAGCCACGGCGCCATCACGATCAGGCCGATGGTGGCGATCAGGCTGCCGATGAAGGAGGCGATCGCCGAGATGGCCATCGCTTCGGCGGCCTTGCCTTTCTGGGCCATCGGATAGCCATCGAGACAGGTCATCATCGCCGGCTCATCGCCCGGGATGTTGAGCAGGATCGAGGAGATGCGTCCGCCGTACATGGCACCGGCGTAGACCGAGGTCAGCAGGATCAGCGAGGTTTCCGGGCTCAGGCCCAGGGTGAAGGCCAGCGGAATCAGGATGGCCACACCATTGGCCGGGCCCAGGCCCGGCAGTGCGCCGATCAGGGTGCCCAGGAAGGCCCCCAGCACGGCGAACATCAGATTCTCTGGCTGCAGGGCGATGCCGAAGCCCTGCATCAAGAAGCCAAGACTTTCCATTACGCCACCTCCAGGATGCCCAGCGGCAGTGGTAGCTCAAGCACGAAGTTGAACAGGGCGAAGACGACGATGCCGCCGAGCAGGCCTGTCACGTAAGCGCGAACCGGCTTGGAGCCCATGCGCCAGCACAGGGTGCCGACCGCAGCGGTGGTCGTGACGATGAAGCCCAGCGGCTCAAGCAGTGCGGTGTACAGGCACAGGATGACGATGGCCAGCACCATCTCGGCGCCGGTGCGGCTCCACGGCCATTGCTGGTCCGGGTCGGGGCGCACGATCAGATACAGGCTGCTCAGCGCCAGCACGATCGAGAGCACCGTGGGGAAGGTTTCGGGCCCGATGGACTCGGCCCCGCCGAAGGGTTCGGGGAACTGCTGGGCACCCCAGCCGTACGCGACGGCCAGGGTGAGCATCAGCAGACCAAAGATGCGGTCATTCATCAGCGAATCAGCCCAATGTCCTTGGAAAGGGTCTGGATGTCCTGGATCTGTGCCTTCACGAAGGCATCAAACTCGGCACCCGATTTGTGGAACGGCATCAGGCCGCTCTTGGTCATCACGTCTTTCCATTCTTCGCTTTCATAGACGCTGTCCAGCGTGGTGGTCCAGTACTGCTCGGCATCGTCGCTGACACCGGCCGGGATGTAGAAGCCACGCCAGTTGGGGGCGACGGCATCGATGCCCTGTTCGCGAGCGGTCGGCACCTCAGCCAGCTTGCCCGGCAGGCGCTCTTCGGAGAGCACGGCCAGCACTTTCAGGTCGCCGGATTCCATGAAGCCCTGAATCTCGGAGATATCACCGGTGAAGGCCTGCACGTGGCCGCCGACGACCTGGGTGATGGCTTCGCCGCCGTTGTTGTAGGACAGGTAGGAGACCTTGGGCAGGTTCTCGACATCGGCTGCCTGGGCAGCGATCAGCACCTTGAGGTGATCCCAGCCACCTGCGGCACTGCCGCCGGCGAACTTGACGGATTTCGGGTCTTTCTTCAGCGCGTCCATCACCTCGCTCAGGGTGTTGTACGGCGAATCCTTGGAGACGGCGATGGCGCCGTAGTCCGCGCCCAGTGCGCCGATCCACTCGACCTGGTCCTGATTCATGCCCGGGAACTGGCCCTGGGCCAGACGGGTGGTGGTCGCGGTGGAGGCGGCCACCAGCAGCTGCTCGTCACCGGCACGCTTGGAGACGGTATGCGCGAAGGCGACGCCGCCACCGGCACCGGCCATGTTGATGGTCTGCACGTTGCCCGGCACGAAATCGAGCTCAGACAGGATCTTGCCGACGCTGCGGCAGGTGAAGTCCCAGCCGCCGCCCGGATCAGCCGGCGCGATGCAGTCAACCTTGCCTTTCGGTTCGAAGGCGAAGGCCTGGGCGGACATGGCGGTGACCACCGCGGCTGTCAGGAGTTTGAGTGTCATATGACGTGTCATGGCGACCTCTGGTGTTATTGGATTGTGGTAGCGGCACATGTCGTGGGTCAGGTGCTGGCAGCGGTCGAGCGAGAGACTCGCCCTGCAGCCGCGAACCTGACAGCAACCTTACAATTCTGTAAGGCGGAACTTTATTCTGTATGGTGAAATTAGACTGCCGCCCGATGGCTCGCAAGATACCCATTCGTCGCACCGACCTTGGTCGAAAGGCGTATTTGCGCACCTTTGCGGTGCATTTTTGTGAATGATCCGGCGGGGTGTCGTGCCGGAATCTGGCGCTCTCTTTCTCCTCTCTTGCTTCTCTCTTGTTTCTCTCTCGCTGCTCTCTCGCTGTTCTTGCTTGCCTCCCTCGCACCTCTCCCAGCAGTCCCGAGCGGGGCGCTTGCGCCGCCTGCGTGAGCTGTGCGTCCACGGGGGCCCTGGCTTGCTTGTCGTGTTTGAAACGTTATGCGGCGTTGCAGCAGAAGCGTGGTCCTTGGGCTTTGGTCTAGCGTGTAGCCGGTGGCCAGACTGCGTGCTGACCGGGTGCCATCGGCAATCGTGCAAGGGGACAGGGGAGGGGAGAAGACTCATGGCCAAGGTGTTGGGCAGTGTGTGGGCGTTGTTGCTGGGTATCGTGCTGATCATGCTCGGCAATGGCATGCACTTCACGCTGATCGGTCTGCGTGGCGGCATCGAGGGCTTCTCCTCGGCGGAGCTGGCGATCGTCACCTCTGGCTACTTCGTGGGCTTTCTCTCCGGTGCGCGCTATACGCCGGTGCTGATCCAGCGGGTCGGGCATGTGCGGGTGTTCGCGGCGCTCGGCAGCTTCATCTCGGCGGCCTTGATCGCCTTGCCACTGCTGACCGAACCCTGGGCCTGGACGTTGCTGCGCCTGCTGATCGGCTTCTGCATGTCGGGCATCTATGTCACGGCGGAAAGCTGGCTGAATGCGGCCGCGAGCAATGAGACGCGCGGCAAGGTGCTGTCGGCCTATATGATGGCGCAGACGCTGGGCATCATCGGCGCGCAGGGCCTGTTGACGCTGGGCGACGCCGCGACCTCGGTGCTGTTCATCTGTGCCTCCATCCTGGTGTCGATCTCCTTCGGGCCGATTCTGCTGTCGGCAGCCGTGGCCCCGGTGGTCGAGGTGTCGCGGGCCATGTCGTTCGCGAAACTGTTCAAGGCGTCACCGCTGGGCGCCATCGGCATCTTCCTGCTCGGCAGTGTCTATGCGACCCAGTCGGGGATGGGCGCGGTCTTCGGCACCCAGGTGGGCCTGTCGGGCTCACATATCGCTCTGTTCATCGCCATGCTGTTCGCCGGTGCGCTGGTGTTGCAGACCCCGATCGGCTGGCTGTCGGACCGCATGGACCGCCGCGTGCTCATCTGCGGTCTGTCCGCCGCCGGGGCCGGCTCATGTCTGTTCGGCTGGATGGCGGGCGATGCGCTGTGGCCGTTGATCGCCTCGGCCTTCTTTGCCGGGGGCGTGACCACACCGCTTTACGCGCTGCTGCTGGCCTTCACCAATGACTCGCTGTCGGCCGAGGAGATGCCGGGTGCCTCCGGCGGGCTGGTGTTCGCCTTCGGGCTGGGTGCCATCGTCGGGCCGCTGGCGGCAGGTGGCGCGATGGAGGTGATGGACCCCTACGCCTTCTGGCTGGTGTTGGCGACCACCTTCGTGGCCATCTCGCTGTATGCGCTCTATCAGATCACCCAGCGCGAGATGGTGCCGGTCGAGGAGACCGACAGTTACCTCAACATCCTGCCGACGGCGTCACCGATGGCGGTCGAGGTGGCGGTGGAATGGGCGCATGAACACGCCGAGGATGAGCAGCTGGCCGCCGAGGCAGCCGAGGCGGCGGCGCAGGAAGAGGCCTTCGAGGTCGCGCTGGAAGAAGCCTTCGAGGAGGCATTGGAAGAGGCGCTGGATGAGGCGTTCGAGGCCAACGTCGCGCCGCTGGAGGAGGCGGAGCTGGTGGAGCCGGACCACGAGTACGTGGCAGAGCCGCTGCTCGAGGCTGACGCAGACACGGAAATCGCGTTCGAGACGGAGCGGTTGTCCGAGCTGTTGCCGGGAGTGGAGCTGACAACTGAGACAGAAGCAGAGCCGGCAACGGAAACAGAGCCTCGGTCACAGGCAGATTCTGAGCCGCACGAAGAGTGCGACCCGCAATCGCCCTATCAATTCGACTCCGAACATCAGCCGCCCAAGGGGCCGTGGCCCTCCATGCCTTGAGGCCGCTGGGGCAAGCCAGCCAGCAGCAAAAGCCGCCACCCCGGCAAACGGGGTGGCGGCTTTTTTGGGGCTGCCATGAGCTTTTGCCAGTCTTGAGCGTTTGCCAGGCGAGCGCGGCGCTCAGGGCTCAAGGGCCTCAGGGAGCCAGTACCTCAGGGCTTCAGTCGATCACTGCAGGCCCAGCTCCTGCGACATCTGCTCGACATCGCTGACCTGCTGGGTGATGAAGCGATCCAACGCCTTGCCGGACTTGTGGAACGGCATCAGGCCGTTGTCCTGCATCACCTGCTGCCACTCAGGCGTCTCGGCCATGCGGTTGAGGGTCTGCTCCCACCAGTCGAAGGCGGCATCCGATGCGCCACCCGGCAGGTAGAAGCCGCGCCAGTTGGGTGCGACCACATCGATGCCCTGCTCACGCGCGGTGGGGATGTCGCTGTACTGGCCGGGCAGACGCTCTTCACTGAACACTGCCAGCAGACGCAGATGGCCGGATTCGACGAAGCCGCGGGCCTCGGTCATGTCGCCGGTGAAGGCTTCCAGGTGGCCGCCCATCACCTGGGTGATGGCGACGGAGCCTGAGTCGTAGGCGAGGTACGGCAGGGCGCGCAGGTTGTCGATGCCCGCCTCACGCGCCGCCATCAGCGCCTTGAGGTGATCGAAGCCGCCCGCGACATCGCCACCGGCGAAGCGCACCGCCTTGGGGTCTGCCTGCATGGCGGCCAGCAGCTCGTTCAGCGATTGATAGGGCGAGTCCTCGGCCACGGCAATCACGCCGTAGTCGGCGCCGAGCGTCATCAGCCAGCGTACGTCGTCGACCTTGCCGTCCTGATAGGCATGCTGGCCCAGGCGGGTGGTGGTCGCGCTCGAGGCGGCGACGATGACCTGCTCATCGGCGTGGCGCTTGGACTTCACATGCGCGAAGGCGACGCCACCGCTGGCGCCGGGCACGTTGAGGGTCTGCATGCCGGCGGGAATCAGGTTCTGCTCATCCAGCAGGCGGGCCACGCTGCGACAGGTGAAATCCCAGCCACCGCCGGGCTTGGCGGGCGCGATGCACTCCGTCTTGCCCTGTGGGGCGAAGTCGGTCTTATTGTTTTGAGCGTCTTGGGCGGCGTTGGCGCTCAAGGGTGCCAGCAGGCCAAGGCTGAGCAGCAGCGCAGCGGGCAGGGCGCCAGTGCGCTGTCGAGCATGCTTGCGGCGTGAGAAGGGATGGCGGGCAGGGGATATGGCGTGCATGGCAATCGTGTCCTTGGTGTTCAGCGTCGATCGTTATGGTTATGTCAGTCAGCGCGGCATGGAGCTGGGCGTTGCTGGCTGTCGCACGCTCGTGACTGTTGTGATGAGCTTGTGTCGTGAGCTTGCGAGAGTGCGAATGAACGAAAATAGCCTATTTCGGCGAGTCGCGAAAAGGCACGGCAGGCGGGCATCGCGCAGAGAAATCGCATTTCCCGCGCCGTCACTCCTCAAGGTGGTCTCGGGATTGCTAGAATTGCGCCATCAGGCTGTGGTGAGCGCTCCGCGATCTTCCAGCCGCCGCCTTTCATTGAGGAGACGGGCCATGACCCTTACCCCGCGCATGCACGACTTTCTCGCCCGCCTGCCCAAGGTGGAGCTGCACCTGCACATCGAAGGCTCGCTGACGCCGGCCTTGATGTTCGAACTGGCGGCGGAGCAGGGCATCACATTGCCCTACGCCACCCTGGAGGAGGTCGAGGCAGCCTATGACTTTGCGGACCTGCCTGCCTTCCTCGCGCTCTATTACCAGGGCATGGGCGTCTTGAATGACGAGTTACACTTCTACCGCCTGGCGCAGGACTACTTCCGCCGTGCGAGCGCCGATGGCGTCAAGCATCTGGAGCTGTTCTTCGATCCGCAGGCGCATCTGGCGCGTGGCGTGAGTCTGGAAACCCAGTTCGCGGGGCTGGAGCGCGCCTGCCGTGAGGCGGTGAAGGAGTTCGATATCACCTCGGCGCTGGTGCCGAGCTTCCTGCGCTGTCATTCCGCGGCGTCTGCGCGCGAGCTGTTCGACGCGCTGATTCCCTTTGAATCGCGCTTCGTGGGTGTCGGCCTGGACAGCGCCGAGATCGGCAATCCGCCGGAGAAGTTCACCGAAGTCTTCCAGCTTGCGGGGGAGCGCGGCTGGCATCGTGTCGCGCACGCAGGTGAGGAAGGCCCGGCAGAGTACATCCGCACGGCGCTTGAGGTGCTGGGGGTGGAGCGTATCGACCACGGTGTGCGCTGCCTGGAAGATGCCGCCCTGGTCGCGGAGCTGGCCGAGCGGCGTATCCCGCTGACGGTGTGTCCGCTGTCCAATGTCGCGCTCAAGGTGGTGGAGCGCATGGAGGACCACCCGCTGCCGAAGCTGATCGAGGCGGGCCTCAATATCACCCTCAACTCGGATGATCCGGCCTATTTCGGCGGCGGCATGCTCGACAACTTCATCGCCGTGCAGCAAGCGCTGGAACTCAGCGAGGCGCAGTGGCTCACCCTGTGCCGCAACGCCATCGACGCCGCCTTCCCGCAGCGTGCCGAAGGTCTCGGCATGAGTGACGCCCGCCGTGGCGTGCTGCTGGCGCAACTCGATAGCTGCGCTGGCTGAGAATTATCACCGGCGCTTGAATACTGAATGCAATCAACGGCTTGGCCACCAACATCGCCAGTACGACGCCGCCTGCGGCAACCGCTCCATCAGATGTTGCTTGACCGCGCTAAGTCGTTGAGTACAATGCAGTTCTGGCGTGCGCAATGCACCGCCCTGCGGGTGTAGCTCAATGGTAGAGCAGAAGCTTCCCAAGCTTAAGACGAGGGTTCGATTCCCTTCACCCGCTCCAATAGGGCATCTTCTGATGTTCTAAATTGATTCTAACCTCCTGATTTTGCTATCAACTAGCAGTCGGGAGGTTTTTCGTTGTGCGTCCATATATCCCAGTAGGCCGATCATTCCTGTATGTTGTCGTGTATGTTGTTTGAGAAACATACACGAGGCCCCCTCCGACATGAAACGCACCGCCATCAAGCGCCGCCCTTTGGCCGATTCCGTGCTTGCCAATCTTGAACCTGAGCAACGTATCTATCGCGAGAGCTATGGTGTGGACCGCCTGTATTTCGTGGTGTTGCCCAGCGGCACCAAGCGGTGGGAAGTCAGGTACAAGCGTCCCTCAGATGGCAAGTGGGCGTGGGTTGGCGCTGGTAGCTACCCCAAGGTTTCTGCCAAGCGTGCGCGAGCCAAAGCGTTGGAGGTAGCCGCCATGGTGGACGAGGGGGTTGACCCTATTCATGGTGAGCAGCAGCAACAAGGCATCTCATTCCGTGAGGCATCGAAAGCCTGGTTCGAGCACAAGAAGATCCAGGGGAGAGCAGTCAAGACGCTCACGGGCATGCAGCTCTGGATGAAGAATGATGCTCTCCCAATGCTGGGTGACATGCCTCTAACGGATGTGGGGCGCAAAGAGTGTGCTCAGCTGCAAAAGCATATTGAGGATCGCAAGGCGCACAACACAGCGGAAAAGAGTCGAGTATGGCTGAAGCAGATATTCGACTATTCCATTGCAAGCGGTTGGGCAGACAGCAACCCCGCGACCAATCTTGTGGCCATAGCGGCGCCGACGCCTGTAGCAGACCGCTACCCGCACCTTGTGGAATCCGAGCTTCCGGACTTCCTGAACAAGCTGAGTCTTAGCACGAGCTCGCTGCATGTGCGTACAGCTGCCAGGGTTGTGATGCTGACTGCATCACGCCCCGGGATGGTTCGAATGGCAGAGTGGCAAGAGCTCGACCTCGAGGAGGCTATCTGGAGTGTTCCTGCTGAGAAAATGAAGACCAGACGGCCTCATCGTGTGCCACTTTCCAAACAGGTTGTTCAGCTTTTGAAGGATCTCAAGCCCGTGACCGGACGGTCGAGGTGGGTATTCCCTGGGCAAGGGGAGGCTCCGACCATCAGCGACATGAGCATTAATGGATGCTTCAAGCGTATTGGCTATGGTCGGAAGATGACAGGCCACGGCGCCAGGCATACCGCCAAGACATTGTTGGCTGAGCATGGCTGGAGCCGAGACTGGACAGAAACTCAGTTGGCTCACAAGCGCCCAGGACTCGAGGGCGTGTATAACCAGGCTGAGTATCTGGAGGAGAGGAGGGAGATGATGCAGTGGTACGCCGACTATCTTGATGCCTTGGAAGCCGGCGATGGTAAGGTGCTGAGGAAGCTGTCACGCAAGACTGTCTAGCCACGAGTTGCCATTCGCTGGGTCATCCATTGATCGATCTCGCTTTCGACCCAGCGGATCTGGCAGGTACGGAGTTCTTCTCTCCCAAGCTTGATGGGTTTCGGAAAGTCCGGATCTTCATTGCGCAGCTTGTAGAGCTTTGACCGTGACAAGCTGGTCTTTTCAATGAGCTCATTGGTAGTGATGAAGCGGAGCTCGTGTTCGCTGTGTAGTGCTTGAGCTGTATCTGACATTTTCAGTCTCCTTGATATCGACCTTGGCCATAGCCCATGGCCTCACGTTCTTGCTCTGCCTGTCGCGCCGCCTGGTATTGCTCCACGGCCTGACGCACGCCGGGCACCTTCATCAGCTGGGCATGTGCTTGTCGCCAGTGATCGCGGCGCCGACTGATCATCACGATCAGGTCTTCCAATGGCAGCGCCTCACCATCGTCAGCGGCGTACCCGGTGCCATGGCAGTGAGCACAGGGCGAGCGATGGAAGACGCCATGGAATGTGCCGCTGCCACCACACTGCGGGCACGGGCCATGTGCTGGCGGCTCCCACGTTGATTGCGATACCTGACGCATCTGGCCTCCCTGCGGGCACAAAAAAACCACCTCGTGGGTGGCGGTATAACTCGTGGTGATCTATCGGTTTATCGCTGGCGCTCAATCAGGTTCCAACCCAGCGGCAAGCCATCGTCTCGGGTGAGGTGAGCTGGCGGGTTATCCATCAGGCACTGAGGTATGGTGGTGGGCCTTACCTGCCCCCAGCAAAGCGGGGTCGTGGCGATGAATCCGTGTTTGCACTTGCGGGCGCTTTCATCCCATCCGTCGCATACCTTATTCATCGCCGTTTCCCTCCGCTTGCTTGCGGTATTCCTTCTGCAGGATCTCGACGTGCATGACGGTACGCAGCCAGTGAAGCTGGGCGGTGACGTCGCCATCCTCTTCTGCCTCACCTGCATCGCGCTGAAACTTCTCGCGCAGTGGCTCCAGCGCCTCAGTCTTCATGCGCGCGTCGCGGCGCTGCACTGCCAGTGACGGCTCCAGGTTGCAGTCCTTGTAAACGCTTGACGCTGGATCGTCCTCGTCCCATGGCGGGCGTATGTTGCCAGTCTCCACGCCATTGACGATGAACTTGCGGCGCTCCTCAGCCAGTGCGGCCAGTGCATCCCGCTCTTTGCGCAGTTCGTTGATTTTCCCCACGTCTGCCATCAAGGTGCGCGCTGCCACCTCGACCAAGGTGCGATTCTTGCGGTTGAGCCTCTCAGCCAGGCCGAAGAGCGCCTCTATCTCTGCAACGATCATGATTCACCCTCCGCTTGCTTGCGGTACTCGGCGGACAGCGCCGCGACTGCTCGACTGGCCGTGAAGTGCTCCATGCCTGGCTGTGCAGCAAGTTCCTCCAGCGCCTCAGTCTTCATGCTGGCATCGCGGCGGGTGAGGGCGCCTCCTTCGTCATGTACCAATCCCGCTATCTTCTGCACGATTTCGTCTGCTTCATCTTCGCTCGAGGCGAAAGTCAGGCTGTCGGCCAGTGACGCCATCTCGGAGAACTGTGCCGCCAATTCATCACGCTCTGTCTCAGCCTTCCGAAGCCGCTTGAGCGCCTCCGCCATCAGCCCGCTGATTGACACGTCACCGCTATGGCCACCGTCATACTCGATCTCGAAATCGTCGCCGTCGATCATGTCTACGTCAGATGCCGCCAGTGACTCGGCCTGATAGATGAACAGGTCCGTCAGGTATTGTTCGTTATTCATGCCTTGCTCCCTTGTACGTTGCGTGCCGGCCCCACCAAGGGCGGCTGGCCTTTATCGAGCGTCCACTCGAATATCAGGTGGCAGTCGCTGCACTGCTTCTCGTTGGTGCTGCTGTACAGCACTAGTGCCGTGCTGCCGCAATGAGGGCAGTGCTTGGTGGATGTCTTCACGGGGTGTCTCCGGAGGCGCTCAAGCGGCTTGCTGCAGCGCCTTGATGATGTGGCTGACCGGCGTAGGGCATACCGCGTTGCCAAGCAGGTGCACGGCGAGGCGGTGGTTGTCCGGTAGCTGATAGGTGTCGGGGAAGCTCATTGCCGACCGGCACTCCCAACGGCTGAGCATGCGCATGCGGTCGCCATCGACGATGGCCCAGCGATCGCGCGTGGTGATGGTGCCAATGGGGCGATCCAGCGAGCGCCCTGTCTTGGTGTTGCCGTAGTAGCTGATCAGGAAGCGGTCACCGTGGGTGGCGCGACCAGCGCGAACGCGCTCCAGGGTGGCGGCGGCTCGCCCGGGCTTCTCGATGGGTTGCCAACGGCCTGCCTCGAAGTCGATGAAGCTGGCGGCCGGCAGGTGATCGAGTGTCGGCAGGTTCAGCTTGAGCGGCTGGGCGGACTGGGTGAGTACCAGGAACATCCGGATGCGGTTCTGTGGGGCGCCGAGGTCAGCGGCATCTACCACATGCGGGCTGACGGCATAGCCCAGTGCCTGCATGGCCAGTACCCAGGGGCGGTAGAGCTGCCAATCGAGGAACTCGGGGACGTTCTCCACGAGGATGGCTGGCGGCCGGTGATACTCGGCAGCTGATACCACTGCCCAGGCAGTCGAGCGGCTGGCATCGTGCTGAGGGTTACCGCTGGCCTTGCCTCGCGCCTTGCTGTGACCCTGACAGCAGGGCGACGCCAGCATCAGGTCATGCGCGGGCACCTGACTCCAATCCGCCTGATGCAAGTCCTGGCAGATGTGCGCTGCGTTCGGATGGTTGCGGCTATGCCACTCGACAGCATCCGGCCAGTGGTTGGCGGCCCATGCCACATTGCAGCCGGCCATGCTGGCACCGGTGCTGAATCCACCGGCACCGGCGAAGAGGTCGATGACGTTCATGGCTTCACCTTGCGATGGCCTGCGTCGTAGAGCGCGCCCAACAGGTACTCTTCCGACAGTGCCCCGTGCAGCTCGCGCTTATGAGCGTCAGCCGCGGCCTTGGTTATCTGCTTCATGTCCCCAATCGCCTTCTCTCGATCGGAGTGGATGGGGCGAAGCTCAGACTGCGCGCACACTTCAACGCCACGACGCTTGTCTTCGACCACCACACCGCCGCCGCGCAGTGTATGGCCAATCACCGTGACTTCTGCGTAACCGACATGATCTGAGTCGAACACCACTACGCTCCCCACCGGCGGCAGGCCCTCGCCATTCCAAGCTCTTGGATCGACTTCATCTGATGAGGTGGTTTCGACTGCATCGCTGACTGGCCGCTCGAGATGTTGGATGTGTGCCAGCAGCGCCTCTTCCCATTGTTCCCGGGTGATGACGATGCGGCGCTCATGGGCGCCGATCCATGCGTAGTGCCATTCGTTGTTGGTCGGGCCCTTGATCCAGCCCTCGAGATCGCCGTGGCCGTTGTCGGTCGGCAGGTTGCAGTCCGTCTCGGGCCGCGGCCACGGGTGAGGGAGGTGCAGCAGGCTTTCCATCAGTTGATCGCGGGTCATGTCAGTCATCCTTGGTTAGCAGTGTGTCGAGCCAGCCACCGGCGAGTAGGCAAAAGAAAGCCGCCAGGCAAGTGGCGGCGATGAGTAGCGGGTGAATCATGGTGATGCCTGTTTGAGTGCGGCGTAATCGCCCAGTCGTTTGGCAGTTGCCAACAGGCCGGCGGGCGTGCGTCTCAAGGTGCTGATGAGCTCTTCTTGACTGGGTGATGGCGCTGGCTTGCGGGATCTGGTGACTGGCGCAAGCAGTAGTATCGGGTCATGACGACCCAAGCGCGTCATGCGGGACAAGAGTGTCCCTTCCCCGATACCGAGCCGCTCGGCGTGTTCCGCCATCGTCGCGGTAATGCCATCGACGGTGACCCGAGATCGAAGAAAGAGCGTCATGCTGGCCTCCTCGAGTGGTTGAGCGCACAGGTCAGCCCCCAGAAGAGACTGGCGTGTGAGCACAAAAAGGCCCACCGGTTGGGGTGGGCAAGATGCGCCGAGAGACACGATGAAAAGGGGAGTACCAAAAGGCCCCGCCATGGGCATGGCGAGGAAGCACAGGCACTACAGGGAAAGCGTATCGGTAAGCCGTCGCGCTGTGTGATGGCTTGCCAATGCACTCTCGGGTGGGCTCTGCCATTTGCAAAGCCCCATACCATACCCAGTATTTCGACAGCCCTGGGCGGGCGTACTCCCAGCGGCCTCTCACGTGTCTAGCGCTACGGGCGGGCTGGGCATGCCTGATTGTTAAAGAGCAGCCGCATTGCCCGGCGGTTCGGGACTCATCAGGCGATACCGGCAGTGCCGATTCCCTCTGATAAGCGCTGTCTCTCCAGCTGTCACACCACTTGCCCAGGTGTCGGGGGTAAGGCCGCTAGCGCAAGGGAGGAACCGGCGCCTTACCTGCGGGTGGTTATGCTCGCAATCCCACTGGCACCACCTGCTGGCCGTGGGGCGAGGTCCGATCAGCGACTGGCGAGCTGCTGACCATGCGTAATCTGAGGGGAGCAGAGGCTGGCGGCATTGCCATGGAAGTCCGGCCAGCCGATGCGCTGGGATTCAACGAAACCGGCCTTGGCATCTTCCTGCCACATGGCGGTCATTTCGCAGTATTCGGCTTCGCTGGCGGATAGCTGTCGGGTGCCATCGTTCTTCTGAGTGAGGCTGGCGAGCGTGACCAGGCCGCCGATGATGACGGCGAGGGTGATGGCTGAACGATGCTTGCGGGCTGTGTCGGTCATGGGCTGCTCCAATCCACTCAGTGACGATGGCGATGTGCCGTGTCGATGAACTAAAGGTATAGCTATCTATACCGATGGGTCAAGCTAAATATTTAGATAACTATACTTTAAGTCCAAAAAAACCGCCACGATGGGCGGGTCAGGTGGCCTGCGGGAGGCTTAGCGGTCTGCGTTCTCGATGCGCCGCTTGTACGCCTCGGCGGCCTGAGTGTCTGTGCCACCGTGTTCCGCGTAATCGAAGCTACCGGCCGGAATGGGGGCTGGCTCTTGGGGATTCTCAGTCGCCTGATCAGGCCTCTCTGGCGTGGGCTTGTCTTTCTTGGGAGAGGGTAGGCTCCACGTATTGCGCCCACAGCACATGCAGGCAGATGCCCCTCTCGGGATGAGAGCCCAGCAGTGCGGGCATTCCTTGTCGGTGGACTTGGCACCGCGCAGTCGGCGGCGTTTGAGTTTCACCGGGTCGCCCGGCATGGCGATGACGTAGAGCATGCCCATCAATGGAGTTCCGAAGAAACCCACCGCGCCTGCCGATAGGACATCCACGCCCTTGTAGTACGCGGCATGCATCACGGCCAGCCAGGGCAGCAGAAAGACGGAGAGCATCAAGAATACGATCAATGCAGCAGACATGAGTTCGCCTCCTTGCGAGTCATGTGGAGTGATGAGGTCCGCCAAGGTTAGCACTGCTGGCAGACGGTCAGCGCATAAAAAACCCGCCACGGTGGGCGGGTCATCATAGCCTGGATGCGTTACTCATCAGAGTTTTCCGGCGCGGATCGGTTGGTATTGCTTCGACCAAAACCGTATCCGCCGACGGCCCCAACGATAAGGGGAACCATCAGTTTGGCAAGGTCGATCACTAGCTCCTTGGCACCAAGGTTGATAGCTATCAAGCAGAAGCCAAGTATGAGGGTTAGAAAGACTGCCACGAAGATCAAGCGCATGCGTACAAGCTTGTTGTACCCACCAAACCGCTCTCTGTGGAAGGTGCTCTGCGCCTCGATGCTTGCGAGGGCAACGCGCTCGTTGGAGGTTATTTCACTGGACTTTACCTGCAACTCCGCTTGCTTGAGGTCCTGCTCCCTCTCTTGGGCTTCTACGAGGTGGCCAAGCCGGCTCAACAGCTCATGAGTATGCTCAGCTGCCTCTGCATCTTGAGGTTTGTCATTGCTCAAAAGCTCACCTCATAGTGCGGGGTGCTGAGCTTTACCTCGAACTTGCCGAACCCCTTGCTGCCAATCTTGGGCGGAACGAACTTTGCCTCTAGGGCTTTCCCAGCGCGGCGTTCCTTGAGGAAGTCGCCGGCTGACATCCGTCGGCTGGAGATCAGGCTGGTGGAGTAAGTATTGAATTTGCTTTTCATCGTGCACCCCCTCTGAAAGATGATGCTATTGCCTCAGTCTAGCTCATGCCGTTGGTCGTCGCTGACTCTCGGCCGCCTGAGAATATCAGCCCCTGCGATCAAGTTGAAGTCTCTTGGAGCTGGTGGGTCCACTGTTCACATTGGCCAGGCCATGCTTCCCTCCCCGCTCTCAAAGACAAATTGCTGGGAGAGGGTAGCACCAGTGACACGGGGAGGGTGTCACCAGTGACAGGGGGAGGGTGGCGCCATTGTCGTACCTAGAACCTACCTATTAGAACCACTCTCTCTGATTACGCGTGCGCACGAGGATTTCTTAGGCAAACACTTCCCACCAGAAGACGCGGCCGATGATCTTCGGGGCGTCCGGATCACCCAGGGTGTAGACCTCTTCCGGGTACTCGATGTGGTTGTCACTGACAACGCGCATGCGATTTAGTGGCAGGCGGTAGAGGCGCTTCACGCGCAGCATGCCGCCATGGTCCAGCGCGTAGATCTTGCCATCGATGATGTGGCGACAGCTCTTGTCGATACCGATCGGGCAGCCATCCACAATGATGGGCTCCATAGAATCTCCGGTTACGGTAGCGCAGGCTGCCTGCTTTGGGTCTACCCCGGCACGGGCCAGACGCGGCAGGTTGAAGCGCATGTAAGCCCCATGATTCTCGATGACCTGTGTGCGGCCATCGCCCGCCGCCATCTCGACTTCTCGAAAATAAGGGATTTCTACCTCATCTGGCCCGAGCGGAGTGTCGTCGTCTACGAACTCAGGTTCGTGAAGGATCAGTTCATCGGAGATTGGTGCGGAGGTTTTTGGATCTCTACCGTTGAGCAGCCATTCAGCTGTGACGCCTAAAGCTTTCGCGAGTGAGTATAGATTCTGACCGCTTGGGTTGGTTGCGCCCTGTTCCCACTGGCTGATGGCACCCTTGGTCACTCCCACCTGCTTGGCAAGTGCATCTTGGCTAAGCCCTGCCTCTTTCCGTTTTTGCTTGATGCGGACCTTCATGGCATCGCCCTTCAAAAGTATATGACCAGAAAACTATACGAAATATGCGTATAGAGTCTTGTTTCTTTTGTGGATAGAGTTCTATACTCCAGCCTATACATTGAGGAGATGCCAAATGACCAAGAAGGACTTGGCTGATTACTTTGGAAGCATGGCGGCAGCTGCAAGAGCACTTGGAAGAACCCGCGGTGCTATTCAGCAATGGCCTGATGACCTTCCAGCGCGCGTTCAATTCGAGATTGAAGGGCGGACAAAAGGGAAGCTCAAGGCCAGCCCTGGACTCCGAAACAAGAACACCGCCTGACATCCACAGCATAGCCGGCCGCCCATATCAGCTTAAACGGAACGAACACGGAGAGATTCATCATGGACAGCCATACAGCCCCCGAACGTGACATGGATACCTATCTGGACGCGGTACACGACGTGGTTTTCGAGTGCTGCCCAAAGGTGCTGGCAAGCGATATCGGCATGTCGGTGAAGTCACTTTACCGCCGGGTGGCCGAGGACGACCCCATGCCGATGCGTCTGATCGATGTGGTGGGGATCTTCTGGAACGTGGATCGCGAGCACCAGATGCGTTTGATCGCACCGTTCCTCGATCACTTGGGGATGGTGGCGGTGCCGCGTTATGAGCAGGGCGAGGTGAGTCGTGGAGACGTGTTCGCCTCTGTACTGAATGCACAGCAGGGCCAGGGCGCGATGGCGGCGCTGATTCAGGCGGCGATTGTGGATGGCGAGATAGATGACAAAGAGGCTGCACAGCTGGAAGCGCAGCATAAGGCCATCGAGCAGCAGATGAGCACCCTGATGGGGCAGCTACAGGCGATGCGCAAGCCGCTGAAAGTGGTGGGCAAGTAACCGAGCGCCAGATGCAAAGAAGCCCCGACCGGGACCAACCAAGACGGGGCATCTCAACTACGCCAAGGAAGTATGGCATGACGATCAAGACGAGTGAAGCCAAGTGCTTGTTGTTGAGCTATCGCGGTTGGAGCTGCGAGGAACTCAAACAGGAAACCTATCGACTGGCGGTGGCCATCGAGAAACGTGAGCGGGTGGGTGGCGTAATCGATTTGCGCATGAGCATGCAACACCACCTGGCTGTGGTGGCTCTGTTGGAGTGTGGCAAGGGGCAGGGTGAGACGGCCAAGGAAGATGCTCGCCGCACCCTGTCGATCGACCACCACATGAGCGAGGCAGGACGCTATGAGCGCTTGTCGCTGGGGATGGCTGCCAAGGGTGATGAGGTAACGGCATGTCCATAACGGCAAGCATGAGTACGGCACGTATTGAAGCCGAGATGGCTCGCGCGAGTCGTCATATTGCTCAGCGAGAAGATGTCCGCCATGAGCAGCCGGTGCGGGCCCGTGAGTATCACGAAGCTTATGCCACCTGGCACAAGTGCAACGCCATTCTCGCTGCCCGCCGAGGTGACAAGGGCGATGAGCTGGGCGGCATGAAGTGGCACCGGGCGCATGTGGCACGTCACGTGAAGTTGGCAGGAGGTGGGACATGAGCCTTCAAGCGATGGCATGGGCGCGCGAGGCGATGCCCACGCTGCCGGGAGCGATCAAGGCGGGGCCACGATTGTTGCTGATGCTGATGGCTGATTACGCGAATGAGCAGGGTGTGTGCTGGCCGTCCATCCGTCGCCTGTCAGATGAGATGGCCTGTTCGATGCGCACGGTACAGCGCTCGATTGAGGCGTTGGTCGAGCAGGGATTGATGGAAGTGGTGCCACGTCAGACGAAGACCGGCCGTCAAACCTCGAATTTCTACCGTCTCTCCATGGGCGTGACGCAGCAGCAAGCCGCCGATGAGCCGTCACCGGAAGAGCTTGAGGCTCTGATGGCCGGTAGTGATGAAGAGGAAGCATCTGCCAGGCCTGCTGCTGCCCCTGATGAGCACCCGATCTTTGCCAATGCCGCTCAACAGGCTGACAGCGGCCAGCCGCAAGTGACTGCCGGCGCTCGCCAGATGCCGATGACGTTGGACTGGCAGCCGGATGCGACCCACTGGCAGACAGAGACGCTGCGCCGTGGTGATCCATCGCTGACATGGGATCAGGGCGAGCTGGCGGACTTCACCGCGCACTTTGCGGATCAGCCGGGCCGGAGGCACTCGCATCATGCCTGGTGCGCCAAGTTCGCGGGCTGGGTGAGTGAGAACCGCAAGCGAGAGGCGGCCCGTCAGGCCCGCATGAGCCAGAACGCAAACACTTCATCGAACAACACTGCACGCAACGCTGGAGGCACCCATGGAAGCCGTCGCTCAACTGGTCCAATCCGTAACTCGAAACTCTCAGCCGCTGAAGGGCGTGCACTCATTGAGCGCCGCCGCCGTGAGCAAGCCGAAGGCCAGCCGCCGTCCGGCGACGTCATCGATGGCGAGTGGTTGTGATGACCTGCCACGGGTGAGCCAGAAGGCGGTGGATGCGTTGTTCGATCGCTTGGCCCAGTTGCATGGCGCCCACTGGCACCGCCGCTGCCGCGAGATGGGTTGGGGCACTGAAGAGAATGGCCAATGGGTGAGCTGTGACGCGGAAGGTGAGTGGCTGGCGGCCCTGAGCCACCTGAG
>Ga0208183_1000255_pt1 | contig 29931 bp, 23 predicted proteins | sample MalvirDeepMed_51_FD_184251 | JGI IMG/M metagenome (GOLD analysis project Ga0208183, IMG submission 184251) | Marine viral communities from the Global Malaspina Expedition - Malaspina viral metaG DeepMed_51 (SPAdes) (version 2) | ecosystem: Environmental > Aquatic > Marine > Oceanic | place... | reverse complement strand
GCGCCCGATGCTGGTGGCACCGGTGAACAGCAGATGATCGAACGGCAGTTTCGAGAAGGCAACGCCCACGTCCGCTTCGCCGGTCACCACGGCGACCTGCTCTTCGGGGAATATCTCGCTGAGCAATTGCTCCAGCACCGCTGCAGTGCGGGGGCTGGATTCGCTCATCTTGATCATCACCCGATTGCCGGCACTCAGGGCGCTGATCAAGGGGCCGATCGCCAGATAGAGGGGATAGTTCCAGGGCACGATGATGCCGACCACGCCCAGCGGCTGATAGACGACGCGCGCAGAGGCCGGCTGGAAGGCAGCGCTGACATGGCGCTTGGAGGGCTTCATCCAGCCCTTGAGGTGACGGCGTGCATGACGAATGCCTTCGTAGCTCGGTACCAGTTCGGCCAGACGCGTCTCATGGGCGCTGCGGTGGCCGAAATCGGCGCTGATCGCCGCGATCAGGGCCTCTTCGTGTGACTTGAGCGCATCACGCAGCGAAGTCAGCCAGGCCTGGCGCTCGTTGGCGCTGGGCATCGGCGACAGGCCATAGGCGGCGCGCTGGTCTTCCAGCAGCGCCTGCATGCGCGTGATTTCCCGAGTGGCAGCCTCGCTGGTCTCATTAGACGAGCCAGCAGGCGAGGTAGCAGATTCAGCCGAGGTAGCAGACTCAGGCGAGGCAGGATCAACAGGGGCGGCAGTCGTCATGAGAACATCCAGTGAGGGCCGGCAAAGCCAGCAGCGAAGGCAGACAGCCACGAGTATGGCGTACCAGGCGGTAGCGACCGGCGCGAGGAGAATCACCGGCGTGGCTCATCCCGTTTTAGAACACTCGTTTGATGACGTCAAAGAAAGTCGCCTGCGCCGCTGCCGTACGCCGCAATGCAAAAAGCCCCCGCACCGTGAGGTACGAGGGCTTTTCGGGTGTCGGCCGGCGATGGCGCCGGTGACGGAAATTCGTTGGCGCGCCCAGCAGGATTTGAACCTGCGACCCCTGCCTTCGGAGGGCAGTACTCTATCCAGCTGAGCTATGGGCGCGCATGCCAAGGTTGCAGTGAACCGAGGCGCGCTTATGGTAACGTCTTGATTCTACGATGTCGAGATATCCCGCCAGCCACGCGGTTGCTGCGCCTCCGGCGAGCGCTATACTGGCTCGATACACAGCCCCAAAAGGTGCACGCCATGCAAGCTCGCCGGCCAGCTGCTTTTCCCCTCAAGCGCTCTTCCCTGTCACTCTCATTGAGCGCGATGCTGTTCAGCGTGCTTGTCAGCGCGTCCGCACAGGCCGCAGACAACTCCCGCGAGGCGATTGCCGAGCGACTCAAGCCGGTGGGCGAGCTATGCGTGAAGGGCGATGCCTGCGCCGGTGATGGCTCGGCAGCGAGCTCGCCGCCGGCGGACAGCGGCGCTGGTGGGCAAGCCAGTGCCGCCAGCGCGATAGACGGCGAGAAGGTCTACGGTGGCATCTGCATGGCCTGTCACACCACTGGCGCCGCCGGTGCCCCGCGCCTGGGCGAGGCCGGCGACTGGGAAGGCCGACTCTCCAAGGGCGACGAGACGCTCTACACCCACGCCATCGAAGGCTTCAATGCCATGCCGGCCAAGGGCGGCAACCCGGCGCTTTCCGATGAGGAAGTGAAGGCCGCAGTGGATTACCTGCTCGATTCCGTGCGCTGACTCTCAGCGCACAGTACCCGACAGTAAACATCAGCCCAGCAGCGAACGCAGGCCCGCGATGGCATCCCGCCCGCGGGCCACTTTCTTCTCCTGATCCTGCGGCTTGTCGGCCCGCCCTTCCCACTCGAGGTCTTCCGGCGGCAGCTCATCCAGGAAGCGGCTCGGCACGCAGTCCATCATCTCGCCGTAGGTCTTGCGCTGGCGCGCCAGCGTCAGCACCAACGTACGGCGGGCACGAGTGATACCCACGTAGGCGAGGCGGCGCTCCTCCTCCACTGTTTCCATCTCGATGGAGTTGCGGTGCGGCAGCAGGTCTTCTTCCAGCCCCAGCACGTAGACATGCGGAAACTCCAGGCCCTTGGAGGCATGCAGCGTCAGCAACTGCACACGATCAGAGTCATCTTCCTCGGCCTGCTGCTCGAGAATGTCGCGCAGTACCAGGCGTGAGATGGCCGCCGCGACATCGCCAGTCTCGGTATCGCCGATCATCGCCTCGCTGCCTTCGAGCTCCTCCACCTCTTCCTGCGGATTGCCGCTGATCGACTTCTCGAGCTGATCGACCAGGATCCAGACGTTGGCCATGCGCCGCTCGGCGATCTTGGGCGCACTGGCGTTCTGATACAGCCAGCCTTCGTAATCCACCTCGCGGAACAGCTCGCGGATCGCGCTGATCGACTGGCCAGCGTCCATCTCGCGGCGCACGCGGTCCAGCGTATGGGTGAAGCGGCCGAGGCGGTCCAGCGCACGCTCGCTCAGCTGCTCGCGCAGGCCCATCTCGCTGCAGGCGGCGTAGAGCGACACGCCACGCCCGGTGGCGTAGTTGGCCAGCTTCTCCAGCGTGCCCGGCCCGACTTCACGCCGCGGCACATTGACGATACGCAGGAAGGCGTTGTCGTCCGCCGGATTGATCAGCAGACGCAGGTAGGCCATCGCGTCCTTGATCTCGTTGCGCCCGAAGAAGGAGGTGCCGCCGGAGAGCTTGTAGGGAATCTGGTAGTGCTGCAGCTTCAGCTCCAGCAGGCGCGCCTGGAAGTTGCCACGATAGAGCACCGCGAAGTCACGCCATTCGGCGCCTTCCTTGATGCGCCGCGTGAGGATCTCGCCCGCCACGCGCTCGGCCTCGGCCTCTTCGTTGCGATTCATGATGATGCGAATCGGGTCACCATCACCCATCTGCGACCACAGCGTCTTGTCGTAGACGTGGGGGTTGTTGGCGATCAGGGTGTTCGCCGCGCGCAGGATGATGCCGGTGGAGCGATAGTTCTGCTCCAGCTTGATCAGGTTCAGGCGCGGAAAGTCCTCACCGAGGGTGACGAGGTTCTCCGGGCGCGCGCCGCGCCAGGCGTAGATCGACTGGTCATCGTCGCCCACCACCGTGAAGGTCTGGCGCTCCTGCATCAGCATCTTCACCAGCAGGTACTGGCTGATGTTGGTGTCCTGATACTCATCGACCAGCATGTAGTGGATGCGCCGCTGCCAGCGCGCCAGCACCTCGGGGTAATCACGGAACAGCACCACCGGCAGCAGGATCAGGTCATCGAAGTCGACCGCGTTGTAGGCCTTGAGATGCCGGTTGTAGGCCTCGTAGATCACCGCGGCGTACTGGGCGTCTTCGTCCTCGGCATGCGACAGCGCCGCCCCGGGCAGGATCAGGTCATTCTTCCAGGTGGAAATCTGACTCTGCACCGCGTTGATCTGCTCGGCGTCGGTGTCGGCTTCCTTGTGCATCAGCTCCTTGATCAACACCTTGGCGTCATCGGTATCGAACAGCGAGAAGCCCGGCTTGTAGCCCAGCGTCTTCAGCTCGCCGCGGATGATGGTCAGGCCGAGGGTGTGGAAGGTCGAGACGATCAGCCCGTGGCCCTCGCGGCCCTTGAGCATCTTGCCGACACGCTCCTTCATCTCGCGCGCCGCCTTGTTGGTGAAGGTCACGGCGGCGATGTTGCGTGCCTTCATGCCGCATTCCTGCACCAGATAGGCGATCTTGGTCGTGATCACGCTGGTCTTGCCTGATCCGGCACCGGCCAGTACCAGACAGGGGCCATCGATGGCGCGCACGGCTTCCTGCTGGCGGGGGTTGAGCTTGGCGAGGCGATCACGGATCTCGGTCATCACGGTGTCCTGCTGGGCGAAGAAAGGGAGCGGAAATGCATCTCACGCGGGGCGATGGTCGATCAATCGAGGACTGGCCGTTCAATCGAGGGCTGGCCGATCAGTCGAGGGCTGGCCGATCAGTCGAGCGTTACGGCGCCGGCGAAATCGAGCTGACGCCAGCTTTCATAGACGACTACGGCGACGGCATTCGACAGGTTCATGCTGCGGCTGTCGGCCAGCATCGGCAGGCGCAACACCTGCTCGCGGGGCAGGCTGTCGAGCATCGCCTGTGGCAGGCCGCGCGTCTCGGGGCCGAACACCAGCGCATCACCGGCCTGGAAGCTGGCCTCATGCGGCGCGGTGCGCCCACGCGTCGAGAGCGCGAAGACCCGCGAAGGTGTCACGCTCGCCACGAAGTCATCGAGACTGGCATGGCGCTGCACACGTGCCCACTCATGATAATCGAGACCGGCGCGGCGCAGACGCTTGTCATCCAGCTCGAACCCCAATGGCTCGATCAGATGCAGGCGGTAACCGGTGTTGGCACACAGCCGGATGATATTGCCGGTATTGGGCGGAATCTCGGGCTGATAGAGCACGATATCGAGCATGAGCAGACTCGCGACAGAAGGCGAAAACAAGGGGCTAACCAGCAATGAACACCGGCCATGACAACGCAAAGCGGGCCCCGAAGGGCCCGCCATCTTACCGCAATGCGTGACTCACGCGGAGCACGCGTTGCCGAGAACCACCCTCAGAACTGCAGACGCATGCCGACCAGCGGGCCAGAATCCAGCGTACGGTCGTTGCGGTTCTCGAAATCAGCCTTCACCTTGCGGTAGCCGACATAGCCTTCGACATTGTCGATGACCTGATACCGTGCGCGCAGGCCGTATTCGTAGCTGTGCTCGAGGTCGTTGCTGGTCGCGACGTCCGGGGTCACGTAGCCGTAGCCACCCAGCGAGACGCGCGGTGCGCCCGGCAAGTAGTAGTAGCCGTAGCCGCCGAGGCCCAGACCGCCGCCGTCACCGTGGTCGGTGTCGTACTGGCTCCAGCGTGCGCCGAGGCCCACGTCGTATTCGCTGGTGCGCTCGGTGCCCAGCAGCTGGACGTGACCGGCCGTGACGTCGTCGTGGTCATCGCTGGACAGGATACCGCCGCCGAGCTGGACGCCATTGCCGATCTCGCCATTGATTTCGCCCTGAACGGCTTCACTATTCAGGTTGAGGTCAGCGTTGCCGGCCATGGCCGGGGCGGACAGACTGGCAGCGAGGATGGCTGCCGAAAGGCCGAGAATGTTACGGTGAGCTGTCATGTATGCACCTCTGTACGTGACTGGGAAGGTAATGCTGCGCGGGTCATGAACGCTCTCAGGCGCCCTGGAGACCGTATTGCGCACGGTAGTCGCGAATCGCGACCGCATGCCCAGACAGTTCCTGCTGTGCGTATTGTTCCAGATATTCGAGCACCTGGTCGAGCGTCACGATACTGACCACGGGCATGGAGAAACGTGCCTCCACTTCCTGAATGGCGCTGTTCGCCTTCAGGCCTCCCTGACCATCGGGAGCGCGCTCCTGACGGTCCAGTGCGATCACGACGCCCGCCGCCTTGGCACTCTCGGCGTGGATGATCTCCATCACTTCGCCGATGGCGGTGCCGGCGGTGATGACATCGTCGATGATCATCACGCGGCCTTCGAGGGGCGCGCCGACCAACGAGCCCCCTTCACCGTGGGTCTTGGCTTCCTTGCGATTGAAGGTGAACGGCATGTCACGATCATGATGATCAGCCAGCGCCACGGCCGTCACGGCACCCAGCGGGATACCCTTGTACGCCGGGCCGAACAGCACATCGGCCTCCAGGCCTGATTCGACGATGGCACGCGCATAGAAGCGTCCCAGACGTGCCAGGGCCTGTCCGGAGCGGAATAGACCAGCATTGAAGAAGTAGGGGCTCACCCGCCCGGACTTGAGCGTAAACTCGCCAAACCGCAGCACGTCCTGCTCGATGGCAAACTCAATGAACTCCCGCTGGTAGTCCTGCATCCGATATCACCTTTGAATTCGTTAGCCATTTACCAAATCGTCTAAAGCTCGGGTATCATACAGGCGCGACGAACCAGGGACCACGTATGAAAATCGCTACAGTTAACGTCAATGGTATTCGAGAAGCGGTCAGCCGCGGCTTCCTCGACTGGCTTGCCAGTCAGGACGCCGACGTCGTCTGCATCCAGAACCTCAAGGCCAAGAGCTTCGAGCTCGACGACAGCATCCTCTACCCGGAAGGGTACGAAGGCTACTTCCTGGACGCCGAAAAAGACGGCTTCTCAGGGGTTGGCCTCTATTGCCGCCAGATTCCCAAGGCCATCATGTATGGACTGGGCTTCGAGCAGTGCGATAACGAAGGCCGCTACCTGCAGGCCGATTACGACCGCTTCAGCATCTGCTCTTTCCTGATGCCTGACGGAAGTGATCCGGCTGCCAAGGGTGCCTTCATGGAGCAGTATCAGGAATACCTCAGCAAGCTGCGCCGCAAGCGTCGTGATTACATGATCTGCGGCACCTGGCATGTGGCCCACAAGACTGTCGACCTCGCCAACTGGTCCGACAATCAGATGACGCCGGGCTTCAAGCCGGAAGAACGCGCATGGATGGATCAGGTCTTCGGCCCGATCGGCTTCATCGACGCCTTCCGCGAAGTCAATCGCGATGCCGACCAGTACTCCTGGTGGCCAGCGCTGGACAGTGACCAGCCGCGCGCCCGTCAGGAAGGCTGGCGCCTCGACTATCAGGTCATCGACCCGAACCTGCGTCGTCACATCAAGGACGCCTGGATCGACACCGATGCCACCTTCAGCGAGTTCGCACCGGTCATCGTCGAGTACGACCTCGAGCTGTGATGCACGCTGTCACCCCTTGAGCGTTCGGCCTCGGGCCACCCTGCCAGTCGCATGATGTGCCTTCGGGCACTGACGAAAACGCCCCCATCGCGCAAGCGGTGGGGGCGTTTTCTGTCTGGCATCAAGCGCTCATGACCTGACACTCACGACACAGCGCTGTGTCGCAGAACTCAGGCGTCGGCCGGCATGCCGAGTGCGGCGCGCTGCGCGGCGAACAGCTGCTCACCGGTACGCTCGGCGAGATCCAGCAGGGCATTGAGCTCGGCGCGATCGAAGGCCGCGCCTTCGGCCGTGCCCTGCACCTCGATCAGTCCCTTGCCTTCGGCCATCACGACATTCATGTCGGTATCGGCCTTGCTGTCTTCCGGATAGTCGAGATCGGTGACCGGCACGCCCTTGTAGATGCCGACCGAAACGGCGCTGACCAGACTCACCAGCGGGTCGGTCTTGATCTTGCGCTCACGCTGCAGGCCCTGCAGCGCATCGACCAGTGCCACACAGCCACCGGTGATCGCCGCGGTACGCGTGCCACCATCGGCCTGGAGTACATCGCAATCGATGGTGATGGTGTATTCGCCCAGTTTCTTGAGATCTACCGCGGCGCGCAGCGCACGGCCGATCAGACGCTGGATCTCCACCGTGCGGCCACCCTGCTTGCCACGCGCCGCTTCACGATCATTACGGGTATGGGTCGCACGCGGCAGCATGCCGTACTCGGCGGTCAGCCAGCCCTTGCCGGAACCACGCAGCCAGCGCGGTACGCCCGCCACGACAGAGGCGGTGCACAGCACGCGGGTCTCCCCGAACTCCACCAGCACCGAACCCTCGGCGTGACGAGTGAACTCACGGGTCAGGCGGATCTCGCGCGGCTGCTCCGGGGTACGGCCACTGGGACGGGTCACGTTGGCTTCGCTCATGGGGATTCCTTGTTGCAGTATTCGGGAGGCCAGAGTCTACACGCCGCAGCCACGGGCGACGACCTTCGCGCCGCGCGGGCCAGGCCTGCTCCTGATCACTGGGCGCTCAAGAGCGGCACGCGTACACTTCAGGCTATCAGCGCGGTCGCTCACGCGCCGCCCCTCTTCTGACAGCCAACCGACAAGGAGCACGTCATGGTCCACAGCATGACCGCCTTCAGCCGCCAGACCCATGAAGCCGACTACGGCACCCTGACGCTGGAGCTGCGCTCGGTGAACCAGCGCTATCTCGAACCGCACTTCCGCCTGCCCGACAGCCTGCGCGAACTCGAAAGCGCCTTCCGCGAAGGCCTGCGCAAGCGCCTCAACCGCGGCAAGGTCGAACTCTCGCTGCGCTTTGACGCCGAAGCCGGTGCCGACAGCCTCGCCGTCGATGCCAGACGCCTGGGTGAACTCAGCCGCGTGCTCGCCGAAGTCGGCCAGCACTGCCCGGACGCCCCGCAGCCCTCACGCCTCGCCCTGCTCGACTACCCCGGCGTGCTGGTACGCGAAGGCGCCGATCAAGAGCGCATTAAGGCCGATGCCCTCAGCCTGTTCAAGCGCGCGCTGGACGAGCACATCGAAGGCCGCGCCCGCGAAGGCGAACGCCTCGCCGAACTGATCAGCGCACGCCTCGATGGCGTCGACACCCACGTCGCCGAAGTCCGCCGACTGATGCCCGACATCCTCGCCCGTCAGCGCGAGAATCTGCTCGCTCGCCTCGAAGAAGTCCGCGCCACCCTCGACCCGCAACGACTGGAAGCCGAGCTGACCCTGATGGCCCAGAAGGCCGACGTCGACGAAGAGCTGGACCGCCTCGACACCCACGTCGGCGAAGTCCGTCGTCAGCTCCCCCAGAAAGGCCCCATCGGCCGCCGTCTCGACTTCCTGATGCAGGAACTCAACCGCGAAGCCAACACCCTCTCCTCCAAGTCCGTCGTCGCCGACACCACCCGCTGCGCCGTCGAGCTCAAGGTGCTGATCGAACAGATGCGTGAGCAGATTCAGAATATTGAGTGATAGCGCCAACAGTATTAAGAAACTGGCGGATGCCATTGCCAAACTGCCTTTATAGCTTAAGGTAAATTATTCATGGCCTCCGCCAGTCACGGCTACACCATTGCCTCATTGTAAACTTTCTCTACATCCGCAAAAGTTGTTACGCTCTCTAACTGAGTTAAAGTAGTGAGTTTCATTGAATGAGCTATTGGTCGATGTGGCACACGCGTTACCGGAACGTGTAATGTAAGTGGCTTTCCAAGCTCAAATAAATAATATAGCTCAGACGCATTAGAAGCTTTTCCAGCCTGCTCTTCGTCGATCTCATATCGAGGGAGGAGCCTTACGCGCTTAACTGGCCAAAGCTTATCTATTTTTTTGGTGCTAGTTTGGAGATCAGATGTAGATGCCAAAGCCAGGTAGCGAATTTCTTCTACAACATGCTGCTTAAATTTACCCAAAAAAGTACTTTGCGGCATGTGATACCAGCGCGCAACCCCTTGTTCAAATGCCTCAAAGTAGCCATTATCTCGCTTACGCTTACCACTTAATGCTACTGTCATTGTTAAATCTGAATATAGTACTTGCTGCATACCCGAATAGGGTATACGTGAAGCCTCTTGTACATATAGATTTTCTTTTATACTTGAGGAGGAATATTTAGTCATTTCTTCCGCAGGGGCTACACCAATTTGAGCCCTCAGAAATTCCAATAACCATTGATGCCCACAATACTTCGTCTCAGCTTGACTAGGAAGCAATGCAAAAGCCCCGATCCCAACCTCCTCAATCGCACGAGCATATGGATTGTCATGTGCTTTCTGATCAAAAAATCCAGGATAAAGAGCAAATGCTCCAAAAACGGGCCGGCTTTTACTTACTTGATAGCCTGTATTAATTTTTGACTTCCTTTGATCTGAGTTAGATAGCCGAATCAAAGCGTCACGATAGCGGTGCATCTGATTGATTGCATCATTTGGCACACGATCAGTCTTTTCATTATTCTCGTTTTCATCATCAAAACGTTCCTTTTTATTCTTGATGCGATACTTGGCATCAAACAACCAGATGAACTGTTGTGCTTCATCTAAGTCATCAACTCCTGGAATTGTGGCCTCTAATACAATGTCGGGCTCTTGAGTTACCGAGTATGCACGTATGTACTCACCATATTTTGTAAATTTAGGTTCATGAGCTAATCGCACCGTCACACCATCAGACCGCTTAAAACGAAACGCTCCAGTAAAACCATCTTTTAAACGATATTCAAAGAAATCATGCTTAGACAAGACTTCTGAACCAGAATCAATTAGCTGGAACCCAAGCTCTTCTTCCAATATCTTTTTCAAGCATAAAAAACACCAAACTTCATAGATCTCAGCTACAGACTTCATCGATATACTAGATTGGCTACCAATTACATCCAGATAAAGCTTTAGCTCCTGCCAAACCCGATATATTGTATTATAGCCAGTTTTCTGCTGTAGCACTAAAGACTCACGATTTAATCCGGAGTATGTACCAACATCCTTTAAAAAACTTTGGCTTAGTACTTTTTTTAAAGGGGTCTGCCAGCTATGCAGCTCATCTAAAAAATGATTTGAGACTCGTTGATTCATTGGAGCTTTATTACCGACCCTCAACTTAGACTCAAAATCAGCCAATTGACGTTGACATTTTTTTACCGCCATCTTAATGAAACGATTTTCTGGAGTATCAACACTAAGTGCATTTATCTCAATTCTATAATGTCTTTCATATTGCCCACCAGCAAAATCTTGCTTGACACTTTCAGCTAGCTTACGAGGGATTCTCCCTTTTAATTTATTGGCCTTAACATTCTTGTTGCTGGACTGTAAGCGATTGTGTGGTGCAGCGCATATAACTTTAAGTCCTTGTTCAAAGCGCATCCTTAAAGCTGAAAAATTAGCTAGCCACATCAAAGGGAAATGGCCACGTTCATTACCGGTTGTGGCATCTTGTTCAGTTTTCGCAACTAAACTAAAACGCCATAGCGGATAGGTCGCATCAATAGCTCGATACATGCAAGGCAAGTCTCGATGCAAGGCCATTTTAGTAGGTAGCACTTCAAAGGCGGTATGTTGCGTATATGTTTTATCTATTAACTCTATAGATAATGGTAGACGCATCCACCCTACATCATTACCAGTATTCAATGTTCCTGTTAAGCGAGCAGGTATATGGCCTCGGCGCTCTGAAAAACGAAAAGAATCATTAACGCTTTGACTACGATGCGTTAAATAAGCATAATTTACAGAAGGAGAAAATATCCATTCAAAATGATATTGCGTATTTTCAAAGAAAAAAGGCCTCTCTAAGGTTATAACCCCGTATTCTTGAGGCTTGGTTTCACTTTTTGTAAAACCATCATAATCAGAGGCACCTGCTTCACCTAATTCAGATTTTAAATTGATATTCGAATCAAGGATCACTACTTGGGGCGAAAACCGTAATTGATAAGAGGGTAACAAATTATTAGGCATTTCATCGGTATTTCTTGAAGATACAGCACATTGCTCGTAATCATCATTTAACCCAATAGGTGAGGAGCCAGCTACTTTAGACATTGTAGAGTAGTACACTTTACTACACTGACTGATATCGTTGACCCAAACGGTAAACTCGAAATCGGGAGTTTGCAAACGTAACAAATCTGGCATTATTAGGCTCTCATCACTATTTGTGTTTCAATACGACCAGACATTTAAGGCCAGAAACTAGTGAAGGTGGTGCTTGTTAACTTGTGTTTCATCCATGTCAACTTCTCTTTACTACGACACATGATATACAGTGATTCATTAATATCTTCCATGTTTCCTACTACCACCTTTTCCCGATAGAGGTCTGGTCGCTGGTCTAATTCATTGGATTCATTAGCATACCAAATCGACTCTAATTGCTTGGCCAGCACATTATTCAGTTCTGTTAATATTTCTGTCCCATTCACCGTCATAAGTTTATCGCTATCGCCCTCAATGCGCGGAAGTACCTTGCACATCAGAAAATCATCCCATACAGCCATTAATGAGCGTTCATCCTGTGGCTGAGCACTAATTACAGCAAGCAATAGTTCGTTAAGTGCACGATAGGCCAGCTCAAAAGGTGTGTTTCTCAGCACTTTATTAATAGATGTTAAAAACCCTACACTTCGGGTCCCATCCAAATCGATGGTTGTAGCCAAATCAATTTTTTGTGCTTGAGACCAAATAGGGAAACTTAATATTTTATTACGTGTACCCGAAGCAAAAAACTCTTGATAATTATTTGGGAAGAATTCGCCAAAATCGATACTTAACGCTCTATCAATCACCTTTCTAGAAAAACCATGTGTTGTTTCATCCATATTTACGGTGCCAGCTACTATTAAATTAAAGGGAAGTGCTATACCGTACTCATTGAAAATATCCCAGAGTTCATTATATTTATGTGATTTAAACCCTAGTTTATCTCTGAGAACAGCATCCTCCGTTACAGACTGCAAAGTGGAAGGGGTGATCAAAGCGTCACTTGTATAGGAAAAAGCCCCGTTACACCAATTCCATTCACGAGTTTCAAGTATAGAAAGATAATCAGAAAAATACTGCTCTACTGGTGCTAGGTTCATTTCATCTAAGCATAACCAATAAGGTCTGATTTTATCAACTAAATCCTGATCACCTTCTACATTAACTCGGCCATTTAGAATTTTTAAATGAGCACCAGCATCATAAATTTCACGCCATGCCTTAGTTATAAAGCTTAGTACTGGCGTCGATATAAACTCTGGCTTGCCGCTTAAATTTGAAATATAACCAAAAACATCACTGGGCTCATGCCAGTCCGGTCTAACTGGGGTCAAACAATAGTTTTCTTTAGTTTCACTTAAAGCTTTAGCCTGATTACGAATATATTTAGTTTTACCAGTGCCAGATATCCCAGCAAGAATAACAAAAGGCTTATAAAGGCGTGCTTCATGTGTACTTTTAAATTCTATTACATTATTTATCTCATTATTCATACACACCAACTCTAGTCTATTATAAAGATCTAAGTTATTGCTTAAAGCATAGATCAATGTTCCGATTACTCCAGTAGTCGCATTAGGCAAATTTATCTGCGTTAAAACAACCGAACTAAAGCAGTCTTTAGCCCCTCTAGGCTTACCATGCTCATTAATTAACGCCTTGGATCCTAGCCGATATTTACTTTCGTCTTTGTCTAGAAACTTACAAAACATATCCATATCAAAAACTGAAGAAAAACATCCTTCAAACTCAGAGTTACTCTGAAACAAAGTCATTAATTCTCGATAGGATTTATATAGATTGAATCTTACTAATCTACCGTTTTCCATAAACCCAACGTTTCGTACTGCAGAGAATATATTTATATACTCCAAAACCAATAAAGAGAATTTTTTCAACTTACATGAATATATAAAATATTGGTTTGGAATAAGTGCATAATTATTAGGCTCACTATCACTTGCCTCCTTTGTTATATTGTATGATGTATAGTGGCTAACATAAATTCTATCTTCGATGAGAATCGAGTTTAGCTCTGAGACTAACCTTTTCGGTAAGTAAAAATCGTCTAAATCATCTTCGCTTACAATAGTGTGTGACGGCAGATTTTCTGACAACAGCTTTAACATTTTAACTCCATCAATTTTGGACAATTAGAAAAGACCAATGTATCAGCACGTAACTTTTTAGTAAATATTTATCACTCTGCTTTCATTCATTTGACTGTCCATACATCCAGTGCTAGCATCCGGGACAGAAACCGGATAAAGGGATGGATATGACTGCTTATGTGAACGTGGAAGCGGAGTACATCAAGGAGCTTCGCAGATCGCTTGGCCTCGGGCGTACTGAGCTTGCCAATCTGCTTGGCCTTGGCAGTAATGGTGAGCGTACCGTGCGTGGCTGGGAGGAAGGCGAGCACCAGCCAAGCAAAAAAAAGTGGGCCGACATACAGGCGGTCAAGGCGAATCTGAGCAAGGCGTTGGAATCAGCCCCCTTCCGCAGCGAGGGTGATGATGCCGAATTCCGGTTTATTGACCTGTTCGCAGGCATTGGGGGCATACGTCTGCCTTTTCAGCAGCTAGGCGGGCGTTGTGTCTTTACCTCAGAGTGGGACAAGTTTGCCCAGAAGACCTACCTGACGAATTACGGCGAAATGCCAAATGGTGATATCACGCAGATTAGCGCTGCTGATGTCCCGGATCATGACATCCTCCTCGGCGGCTTCCCCTGCCAGACCTTTTCTCAAGCAGGGCTGAAAAAAGGGTTTAGCGATACTCGTGGAACCATGTTCTTCGAGATTCAGCGCTTGCTGGCTGAAAAACGTCCGAAAGCATTCATGCTGGAAAACGTAAAACAGCTGCGTGGTCATGATAAAGGAAAAACCCTTAAAACCATTTTGGATATTCTTCAGGGTACTCATGAGCAGGAAGTACCAGACGAAATTCAACTTGGTGAAGAAACACGTCACGCCTTATCACAAAGACTCAACTATTACGTCACTTACATGGTACTTCGAGCTGGTGACTTTGGCGCGCCACAGAATCGTGAACGCATTTTCATTGTCGGATTTGATAAAGATCAATTCTCCAATGCTGATTTTGATCTTGATTTCAACTGGCCAGAACCAGCACTAACGCCAACTCGTGTTGGTGATATTCTTCAGACTGATGAAGAGTTGGAAGCAGAGAAAGAAAAATGTGGTAAAGATAAGTACACGATTTCTGATAAGCTCTGGGAGGGTCATCAAAAGCGAAAAGAAGGCCATAAAACTAAAGGCAACGGCTTTGGTTACTCCCTTTACAATGCTGATAGTGAATATACTAACACCATTAGTGCTCGCTATTATAAAGATGGCTCAGAGATTTTAATTGATCAGAATCACTTAAAAAAGAACCCCAGGAAGCTTACACCCCGTGAGTGTGCGAGACTTCAAGGCTTCCCTGAAGAATTTATTGTTGATGCTGTCTCTCAAGGCCAGATTTACAAACAGTTTGGTAACTCTGTTTGTATCAATGTTGTCAAAGCCGTTGCAACAGAAATCGTTCAGACACTGAAGAAGGTACAATCTCGTTAGACGCTTTTATCGTATGCTCTGGTCGGCCAGATAATAATCCGAGGCACTTAAATAGGCTGTAGGGAAAAAATGACCGATATCGTCGATTCCCAAACCCGCTCACGCATGATGGCCTCGATACGAGGCAAGAATACCAGCCCCGAGTTGGCGATACGTCGCTACCTCCATGCTCGGGGCTTCCGGTATCAGCTTCACCGTAAGAATCTTCCCGGAAAACCTGATCTTGTGCTTCCAAAGTACCGGCTCGCGATCTTTGTGAACGGGTGCTTTTGGCATAAGCACAAAGACTGCTTTTACGCCTCATCACCTGCGAGCCACAAGACGTTCTGGAAGGAAAAGCTGGAGGGGAACGTGGCTCGTGATTGGCGGAAGTGGGCTGATTTGGTGAGTCATGGGTGGCGAGTGCTAGTCATCTGGGAATGTGGTCTGAAGCATTGCTCAGATGATCTGGAATCTGTCGTTAACATCATCACAGGCGAAGACCCCTTCCATCAGTGGCCTTCCTCGCCGCCTAGGACACGTCCTACGTCAAGCAATTGAAACTCTGCCCGACAGGCGCCATCTTGTCTGCACCCCTCGACTGAGGGCTTTTCCGCTCAAGGAGTCAGGCATGTCTATCGAACAAGTGCTGTACCGTGCAGAAGCCACTACCACTGGGGGTCGTGAGGGCAAGTCGCGTTCTTCCGATGGGGCGCTGGATGTCACCCTGAGCACGCCGAAGGAGCTGGGTGGTGGTGGCGGTGAAGGTACCAACCCGGAGCAGCTGTTCGCGGCGGGTTACTCTGCCTGCTTCATCGGTGCCATGAAGCACGTGGCCAGCACTGACGACGTGACGCTGCCAGAAGGCCTGGAGATCACCGGCAAGGTGGGCATCGGCCAGATTCCGGCCGGTTTCGGTATCGAGGTGGCGCTGGATATCAGCCTGCCGGGCATGGACAAGGCCGAGGCGGATGCGCTGGTCGAGAAGGCGCATCAGGTGTGCCCGTACTCCAACGCGACGCGTGGCAACATCGATGTGACGCTGAACGTCAGCGTCTGATGACTGACGACTGATCGCCAGACACGAAAACGCCGCCCCTCGGGGCGGCGTTTTTGATGGTGCGACACGCTCGTTGCTTGCAAGCGTGTGAGTCGATCAGACGCCCTGCTCGCGCGCCATGCGGCGGGCAATCAGCGGAGCGTTCCACAGGCTGGGCAGCAGAATCAGCGACACCGGCACGGCAGTGACGACAATGAAGGATTGCAGCGCGTTGATGCCGCCATCGCCCATCGAGATCAGCAGCGCCGCGACCACGCCCATCATCAGGCTCCAGAACACGCGCACGCCGCGCGGCGGATTGTCGTGCCCGCTCATCACCATCGAGACCGCGTAGGTCATCGAGTCACCGGTGGTGGCGACGAACAGCGTGGTCAGCACCAGGAACAGCACCGAGATGGTGAAGCCGAACGGCAATTGCTGGGTGATGGCGATCAACGCTGCCGGCAGGTTGAAGCCGGTGAACGGGCCGGAGACGCTACCCGGGTTGCTCAGCTCGAAGGCCAGGCCGCTGCCACCGATGATGGTGAACCACAGGCAGGTGACCAGTGGCGAGATGACCGCGATCAACAGCACCATCTGACGCAGGGTGCGGCCACGCGAGATACGCGCGACGAACATCGCCATCAGCGGACCATAGCCGATGAACCAGCCCCAGAAGAACAGCGTCCAGCCATTCAGCCAGCCATCGTCACCCCGGAAGGAGGACATGGCGACGAAGTCACCGACGTAGCGCACCAGACCCTGCGGGAAGGCTTCGAGCAGGAAGCCGGTCGGGCCCATGATCAGGATGAACAGCAGCAGCGCGCCGCCGAGCAGGACGTTGGTGCTGCTCAGGAACTGGATGCCACGGGTCACGCCGCTGACGGCGGACAGGGTGTAGATGACAGTCAACACGAGCAGCAGCGTGAGCTGGGTCGCGTAGGTATCGGGAATGCCGAACAGCGCATTGAGGCCATAGCTGACCTGCAGACCGAGGAAGCCGATGGGGCCGACGGTACCGGCCACCACTGCCAGCACGCAGCAGGCATCGACCAGCGCACCGATGGGGCCACGCATGACGCGGTCGCCGAACAGCGGATAGAGCAGCGTGCGCGGCTTGAGCGGCAGGCCCTTCTCGTAGTGCAGGTACATGAAGATGATGCCGGTCAGGCTGCCGAGCATCGCCCAGGCCAGAAAGCCCCAGTGCATGAAGCTCTGCGCCAGCGCGTTGTAGGCGGCATCGGCATTGCCTGTCGGGGCGTCCGCGCCGAACACCGGCGGCGGCGAGGTGAAGTGAGCGATCGGCTCTGCCGCTGCCCAGAAGACACCACCGCCCGCCAGCAACGTGCACAGGATGATGGCCATCCAGCGCAGCGTCGAGATATCCGGCGCCGCCAGCCCGCCCATGCGCACCCGTCCGGTACGGCCGATGGTCAGCACGATGGCGATGACGAAGGTCGCCAGCATCAGCGCTTGCCAGTAGGCACCGAAGTATTGGGTCGAGACACCGAAGGCACTCTGGATGAGCGCGGAGACAGCGTCGAGATCCACCAGTGCGGCGATGGCAAACACTGCCAATACGCCACCACTGATGATGAAGACGGGCCAGTCGATACCTTGCGGGGTGTGGGCGGGTTCAGCGGGGGGATTTACCGGTGTGGCGGAGCCGGACGAAACAGTCCGGGAAGAATCCGTCATTAGTCAGCCTCTGGGCATGATCTGAGTGACGGTGCAGTGTAGCAGCCGTAAAACGCTGAACTATGACACAAGCCGTTGTTTTTACACCCATGTAACGCGACGTATCACCAAGCCTACAGCCGTTTTACATCCGGGCATCGGTGATAACAACTCATGACCTCCCTCGGCTGCCCTCTTCGGGCCATGCCAGACTGATCCGTGCATGGCGACATGCAAAGGCCGCCCGAGTGGGCGGCCTTTTTCACATCAGCCAGTTACAGCCCTTGCTCACGCGCCATCTGCCGCGCGATACGTGGGGCATTCCACAGACTGGGCAACAGCACCAGCGAGACAGGCACCGCGGTCACCACGATGAAGGATTGCAGCGCATTGATGCCGCCATTGCCCATCGAGATCAGGATCGCCGCCACGACACCCATGATGAGGCTCCAGAACACACGCACGCTGCGTGGCGGGTTGTCGTGCCCGCTCATCACCATCGAGATGGCGTAGGTCATCGAATCCCCGGTCGTGGCCACGAACAGCGCCGACAGAATCAGGAACAGCACCGACATGATGAAGCCGAACGGCAGCTGCTGGGTGATGGCGATCAAGGCCGCCGACAGATTGAAGCCGCTGAACGGGCCCGAGACGCTGCCCGGATTTTCCAGCTCGAAGGCCAGGCCGCTGCCGCCGAGAATGGTAAACCAGACACAGGTCGCGAGCGGCGACAGGATGGTGATCAACAGCACCATCTGGCGCAGGGTACGCCCCCGCGAGATACGTGCGACCAGCATCGCCATCAGCGGACCGAAGCCGATGAACCAGCCCCAGAAGAACAGCGTCCAGCTATCCAGCCAGCCGCTGTCGCCGCGGAAGACCGCCATCGGCACGATATTGTCCAGGTAGTCGACCATGCCCAACGGGAAGGCCTTGAGCAGGAATTCGGTCGGCCCGAAGAGCACGATGAAGAACAGCATCGCGCCGCCGATCAGCACGTTGGCACTGCTCAGGAACTGGATGCCACGCATCACGCCACTGACGGCGGACAGGGTATAGACGAGGGTCAGGATGGCCAGCAGCACCAGTTGCGTCGCGTAGGTATCGGGAATGCCGAACAGCGCATTGAGCCCGTAACTGACCTGGATACCGAGGAAACCGACCGGACCCACGGTGCCCGCGATGACGGCCAGTACGCAGCAGGCATCGACCAGCGCGCCGATCGGCCCACGCATCACGCGCTCTCCGAGCAGCGGATAGAGCAAGGTGCGCGGCTTGAGCGGCAAGCCCTTCTCATAGTGCAGGTGCATGAAGACGACGCCCGTCAGACTGCCCAGCACCGCCCAGCCGAGAAAGCCCCAGTGCATGAAACTCTGCGCCAGCGCATTGTAGGCCGCATCGAGATTGCCGACCGGAGCATCTGGCCCGAAGACGGGCGGCGGCGAGGCGAAGTGCGCGATGGGCTCTGCGGCGGCCCAGAACACGCCACCACCGGCCAGCAGGGTGCACAGAATGGTCGCCATCCAGCGCGGCGTGGAGATGTCAGGCGTCGACAATCCGCCCAAGACCACGCGCCCCGTGCGCCCGAAGGTCATGCCGACGGCGACAAGGAAGGTCACGATCATCAAGCCCTGCCAATAGGCACCGAAGTAGGTGGTCGAGAAGTCGAAGGCGTGATTGATCAGGGCCGACACGCCGTCCAGGTCGATGAGCGCGGCGGCGACGAACAGTGCCATCACGCCTCCACTGAGGAGGAAGACCGGCCAGTCCAGACTGCGGGAGCTGTTGAGCGCTATGAGCTCGGAATCAGGAAGTGCTGCGGCTTGATCGGGAGAGGATGTGGTGTGATCAGCAAGAGATGCGGCGTGATCGGAAAGGGGAGCTGCTTGGGTTGCGGAGCCGGACAAGGTAGTCCGGGTGGTATCCGTCATTAGTCAGCCTCGGGGCATGATCTGAGTGACGGGGCAGTCTATCAGGCGAGAAAGCGCCGAATATGACACAAGTGATTGTTTTTACACCCATGTAACGCGACGTATCATCAAGCCAACAGCCTCATTACATGCCTGCCACCCCGTAACCGCCAGCGAGAGGCTCGCCGCGGGAGCGCGCAGCTGCGAGGATGGAGTCTCACGGCGGCCAGCCTGCCGGTCGCCTTCGATCCAATGCCGCTCGCGGCCCCTGCAACGAACGCAAGCCATGACCTCGCCCCGTCGCCGCGACTTCACCCCCGCGATGAAGCGTCGCAACCAGCATCTGCTCAAGGACGTGACCTGTGCCCAGAGCGCACCGCTCAATGTCGCCTTCATTTTACTGGAGCACTTCTCGATGCCCGCCTTCACCAGCGCCCTCGATGTGCTGGTCACGGCCAATCTGCTCCGCGATATCCCCTTTTATCGCATTCACACCTTCGGGGTGACAGCGGGCAGCGTACGCAGTGATCTGGGCATCGACATCATGGCCAGCGCCGGGCTCGAGTCGCTGGGGCAGGCGCAGATCGACATGATCATCGTGTGTGGCGGCTACCGGGTGCAGCTGGACGAGATTCCCTTGCTGAGCGAGGTCTTGCGGCGAGCCGACCACCAGGGCTGTCGCCTCGGCAGCCTGTGGAATGGCAGCTACTTCCTGGCGGCCGCCGGCGTGATGGCGGGCCATCGCTGCACCATCCATCCCGAGAATGCGGCGCTGTTCAGCGAGTCATTCCCCCAGCTGGAGCTGTCGCGTGCCCCGCTGGTGGTGGAAGCGGCGCGCTTCAGCTGCACCAATGCCGGCAGCGCCCTGAACATGATGCTGGAAGCCATGCGCCAGCGTCACGGCGATGACCTGGCGCGCAGTGTCGAGGAAATCCTCGCCTGCGAGCGCCCCGCGACGCCCAGCCCCTGGCATCCGGACCAGACGCTGCCCGCGCCGGACAGCCAGCACCCGGAGGCACTGCGCACCATTCTCGAGCTGATGAGCAACAACCTCGAGGAGCCTTTGAGCATGAGCGAGATCTCACACTGCGTGACGCTGTCACGCCGCCAGATCGAGCGCCTGTTCACCCGCCATCTGGATACCACCCCCTCGCGCTACTATCTGGAGCTGCGCCTGACCCGGGCACGCCAGCTGCTGACACAGGGCAACGCCAGCATCACCGAGGTCACCGTAGCCTGTGGCTTCGTCAGCACCACCCACTTCAGCCACTGCTTCCGCGATTACTTCGGCATGTCGCCGACGCGCGCGCGTCAGCAGCGCTGACGATGCCCCATTGCTGACGTGCCGGTGCCGTTCCACAGACTTTCCGCCACCGAAACGCAAAACGCCGCCCCGAAGGGCGGCGTTGTTTCGTTGCAGCTTGTGCTCACGGGGCTTTCTTACCTCACTTGCCTGGCCTCGCATTCACAACCTCGCTTCAGGCCCACATCAGGCAGAAGCCGTCTGCAGCTCGCGGCGCTCATGACGCTGACCGAGCAGGAAGACGATCAGGCCCGCGATGGCCATCGCCACCCCGACCAGGCCGATGGAGGAATGCGACGGGCCATAGGCGAAGGCCATGCCACCACACCAGGCGCCCAACGCATTGGCGATGTTGAAGGCCGCATGATTGAGCGTCGCCGCCATGGTCTGGGCGTCTTCCGCCACATCCATCAGGCGCATCTGCAGCGCCGGTGCCAGACCGATGCCGGTACCGACCAGCCCGACGAACAGGATGCCGCTCCAGACACCATCGGCGGCGAAGTAGAAGCCCCCCTGCACCAGCGCGCTCCAGATCAGCACGGCAGGAATGGTGCGCATCAGGTCGATGTCCGCGGCACGGCTACCGATCAGGTTGCCGATGATGGTGCCTACCCCGAAGACGGCCAGCACCATCGGCACCAGATTCTGGGACAGCCCGGCCTGGACGTTGAGCGTCTCCACCGCATAGCTGTAGACACTGAACATGCCACCGAAACCGATACAGGCGATGCCGAGGGTATAGAGCACCCGCGGCTTGATCAGCGCTGCCAGCTCGGTCAGCGGGGTCGCGTCCTGATTGCCGGCCTGATAGGGCACGAAGCCACGCACCAGCAGCGCCGTGGCCAGCGCCAGCAGGCCGACGACGAGGAAGGCGGAATGCCAGCCGAACAGGCTGCCGAACCAGGTCGCCGCTGGCGCCCCGATCAGAATCGCCACCGTCAGGCCCATCATCACGCGGCCGACGGCCCGCCCGCGCTCGCCGGCGGGGGCAGCATCCGCCGCCACCAGGGCCGCGACGCCCAGATAGACACCATGCGGCAGGCCGGCGATGAAGCGCAGCGCGGCAAAGCTGGTCAGCGACGGTGCCAGCAGGCTGGCCACGTTGCTGACCGCGAACAGCAGCATCAGGCCGATCAGCAGCCCGCGACGCGGCAGGCGTGCGCCCAGCGCCGAGATCAGGGGCGCACCAACCACCACGCCCATCGCATAGGCACTGATGGCGTAGCCGACCTGCTGCGAGGACACATTGAAGTCCGCCGCGATGTTGGGCATCAGGCCCATGATCACGAATTCGGTAGTGCCGATGGCAAAGGCACCGAGCGCCAGCGCCAGTTCGGCGATGCGCGGATGGCGCGCAACGGGGGAGGCAGACATGTCCGGGTCTCCTGAAACTTGAAAAGGGGGTATCACCCGTGGCCGTACTCAGCCGTGGCGCCACTGTCAGGGGCAGGCCACGGCTGACATTGCCCGCGCATGGCTGGCGCTACGCAGGGCAAAAGACCGCGCGCCATTCATCATCGCCGGAAGGCGGGAATGAATGGCGCGCGGGACAGGTAACGGGTGATGCGCTCGTGCGCGGCCTCTCTGGCGGAGGCCTGCGGCACGTCTGGCGCTGCTCTATCGACTTATATACGCGGCTTGCGAAGGACGGTTCACGAACCTCGTCTGGCAAGGCGCGTTGGGAATCACGGGAGTTCGCAAGCTCAGGCCAGCGTGGCGAGGCGGCGGCAAACCCTGTATCCCTTCACGACCCCAGGCCGGCGCGAGAACTGGCCGACGCTTGAGTGATAACTGAAATATACGACCATTGTTGCAGATAACGCCACGCCAACCCAGCCACTTCGCGACGACAACTGTGATGCCCGAGCTGCAACATTGCATCACGGGACTGTCATGCGCGCGTGCAGCGGAAGCGGGGTGGATTATGCGATAATGCCGCGATTCAGCGACAGCAAGCGGATCACTTCCATGTCTTCGACTTCTTCAGCATCTTCCTCGGCGGCCAGCAACGCACGTGGCACGCTCTACATCATTTCCGCGCCGTCCGGCGCCGGCAAGACCACCCTGGTCAAGGCACTGCTGGAGCGCATGGACGGTATCGGCGTGTCCGTCTCGCACACCACCCGCGGCCAGCGCCCGGGCGAGCAGGATGCCGTCAACTACCACTTCGTGGATGTCGATCACTTCAAGACCATGATCGAGCAGGGCGACTTCTTCGAGCACGCCCAGGTCTTCGACAACTTCTATGGCACCTCGCGTCCGGCGGTCGAAGCTCGCCTGAGCAAGGGCGAGGACGTCATCCTCGAGATCGATTGGCAAGGCGCCCAGCAAGTGCGCGCCCAGGTGCCGGAAGCCGTCTCCATCTTCATCCTGCCGCCGTCGCGTGAAGCGCTGCTCAAGCGTCTGTCCGGCCGCGGTACCGATGGCGAAGACGTGATCGCGCGTCGCATGCGCGATGCGGTCAGCGAGATGTCCCACTACGACGAATACGACCTGATCGTCATCAATGATGACTTCGAGCAGGCCCTCGACGAGCTGTGTGGACTCGTCAATGCCCAGCGTGCGCGTCTGCCGCGCGTGCAGCATCGCCACGCGGCACTGCTCGACTCCCTGCTGGCCGACTGATGACGGCGGCGGGAATCCCGCTGCTCGGTAGACACTCAGTCAGCCGTTCGGTCAGCCGCGCGGCCAGCAGTTCGGACAGCCTGACAGTCGGGCAGGACTTGCCGGCTTTCGTCCTGATCATGCGCGCTGTGGTCGCGTACGCCGCCGACAGACGCGCCAGGCGAAGGAGTTGATCGCGCCTGACTTGTCATGCAACAACGGCGTCGAGTAGACTCGATTCCCTTTCAGAATCATTGGCCGCTGAGCCGTCTCGCCCCTGGCGGGCCGGCTCAGCGGCATTGTGCTTGCGTCGTGTGCGAGATACTGTCAGATGATCAGGGTAAGTGACCCCTAGCGGTCGCGGCACTCTGCGCTGATTACACGCCGACAGCGAACCCCGAATATCCCGCTATTGATAGGTGCACCGCCATGGCTCGCGTAACCGTAGAAGATTGCCTCGAGAACGTCGACAACCGCTTCCAGCTGGTGATGATCTCCACTCGTCGTGCCCGTCAGCTGTCACGCGGCAGCCGCAACGCCCAACTGCCGTGGGAAAACGACAAGCCCACCGTCCTTGCCCTGCGCGAAGTGGCGGCCGGCCTGGTCGGTCGTGACATCCTGAACGAGCCGGTCGAAGCTCCGATCCAGCGCAAGCCGGTAATGCCGCAGATCGAAGACTGAGCCCACGCTCAACCTGCCGACTGCATGTGTGCTTCCGCACCTCTGCCACTCCCGCCCTCGCGGCCGGAGCACGGGGTGCGGGCCCGGAATCACTCTGAGCCAAGGCCGCTGAATGTTCACGATCGATGACCTGGCAGACCGCCTGGGCGGTTATCTTCCCGAGGAAGAGATCCGTCAGGTTAGGCGCGCCTTCTATTACGCCGAGCAGGCCCACGATGGCCAGCGCCGGCGTTCCGGTGAGCCCTATGTGACCCACCCGCTGGCGGTGGCGAACATTCTCGCCAACATGCACATGGACCATCAGAGCCTGATGGCCGCCATGCTGCACGATGTCATCGAAGACACCAGCGTGACCTTCGAGGCACTGGCAGGCCAGTTCGGCGAACCCGTCGCCCTGCTGGTGGATGGCGTCTCGAAGCTGACCCAGATCACCTTCGAGGACAAGGCCGTCGCCCAGGCCGAGAACTTCCAGAAGATGGTGCTGGCGATGTCCCAGGACATCCGCGTCATCATCGTCAAGCTGGCCGACCGTCTCCACAACATGCGTACCCTCGGCGCCCTGCGCCCCGAGAAGAAGCGTCGCATCGCCCGTGAGACGCTCGAGATCTACGCCCGCGTCGCCAACCGTCTTGGTATCAACACCATCCGCGTCGAGCTGGAAGACCTCTCCTTCCAGGCGCTGCACCCGATGCGTTCCGAACGCATCAAGCGTGCCGTCACCGCCGCGCGTGGCAATCGTCGTACCCTGATGCGCGAGATCCAGGCCAGTCTGCAGAACGCGCTGGAGCGCGACCAGCTGCCCGGCTCGGTGATCGGTCGTCAGAAGCATCTGCTGTCCATCTATCGCAAGATGCGTGACCAGCAGAAGCCCTTCAATGAATTGATGGACGTGTTCGGCTTCCGCATCATCACCGATGACGTGGACAGCTGCTATCGCATCCTCGGCGTGGTGCACAATCTCTACAAGCCGGTGCCGGGTCGCTTCAAGGATTACATCGCGATCCCCAAGGCCAACGGCTACCAGAGCCTGCACACCACGCTGTTCGGCATGAACGGCATGCCCATCGAGGTACAGATCCGTACCCGCGAGATGGAAGCGATGGCCAACAACGGCATCGCGGCGCACTGGCTGTACAAGGCCGGCCAGACCGACCGCCCCATCGGCGCCGGCAGCCATGCGCGTGCCCGCGAATGGGTGCGGGGTCTGCTCGAGATGCAGCGCCATGCCGGCAACTCGCTCGAGTTCATCGAGCACGTCAAGAACGACCTCTTCCCCGACGATACCTACGTGTTCACCCCCAAGGGCGACATCATGGAATTGCCGCGCGGCGCGACGGCGGTCGATTTTGCCTATGCGGTACACACCGATGTCGGCAACAGCTGTATCGCCTGCCGCATCGATCGTCATCTGGCGCCGCTATCCTCGCCGCTGGAGAGTGGCCAGACCGTCGAAGTCATCACCGCGCCGGGCGCCAAGCCCAATCTGGCGTGGCTCAACTTCGTCACCACGGCCAAGGCGCGCTCTGCCGTGCGCCATTACCTCAAGCATCAGCAGCGCAGCGAATCCGTGACCCTGGGGCAGCGTCTGCTCAACAAGGCGCTCTCCGGGCTGGACTCTTCCCTCGAGCAACTGCCGCCCAGGCGTCTCGATACGCTGGCCGCGGAACTGGAGCTGGAAGGCGGGCGTGATGATCTGCTCGAGTCCATCGGGCTCGGCACCCGCGCCGCCTACAGCGTGGCCCAGAGCCTTCTGAGCGACACGACCAGCACCACGGCGCAGCAGCCCAAGTTCTCGGCCAAGGACGGCAATGTCCAGGCGGAGAACAGCGGCAACAGCCCGATGCAGGTCAGCGGCGGCAACAGCATGGTCACCAGCTACGCGCGCTGCTGTCACCCGCTGCCCGGCGAGCCGATCATGGGTCACCTGTCGGCCGGCAAGGGGCTGGTGGTCCATCGTCAGGAATGCAGCAACATCACCGAACTGGCCAGCGACCCGGAACGCGTCTTCCCGCTGACCTGGGCCGATCAGGTCGAAGGCGACTTCACGGTGGCGCTGCGTATCGAGGCACAGACCCAGCGCGGCCTGATCGCCGAGCTGGCCGAGCTGGTCACCGATGCCGAAGCCAATATCGAGCGTATCGGCATCGAGGAACGCGACGCCCATCTGGCCATCGTCAATCTGACGCTGGCCGTGCGTGATCGCATTCATCTGGCGCGCATCATCAAGCGCATGCGCAACCTGTTGCACGTGGAGCGAATCACCCGCGTCCTCAGCTGATCTACCGTACTGGCCGCGTCGTCCGCCACTGGCGGGCGGCGCGGTTTTTGTTTTCAAGGCTGCCGCAGAGCGGCCATCGGACACGTTCTTCTGAACACCCGTGTCGCGGCCAAGGCCGACTGCAGTGCAGGACCTTGACCGCGACCGAACTCGCCGTGGACGGCGAGACCCTATAACCACAATCGTAACCCGCTGCTGAAGGCCGCCACCGCACAACACTCGCAACCGGCAAGGCTTGAGCGCAGTCACAAGGAGCATGTCATGAGCAATCGCGCGATCATCAACACCGACAAGGCCCCTGCTGCCATCGGTCCGTATTCCCAGGCGATCAAGGCGGGCAACACCGTCTATCTGTCCGGCCAGATTCCGCTGGACCCGCAGACGATGGAAGTCGTCGAAGGCGGTATCGAGGCGCAGGCGCGTCAGGTCTTCACCAACCTGAATGCCGTGTGCGAAGAAGCCGCCGGCAGCCTGGGCGACATCGTCAAGCTCAACCTCTACCTGACCGATCTGGACGACTTCGCGCGCGTCAACGCGGTGATGGAAGAGTTCTTCACCGCGCCCTTCCCGGCGCGTGCCGCGGTCGGCGTCAAGGCGCTGCCCAAGGGCGTGGCCTTCGAAGCCGAAGGCGTGATGGTCATCGGTGACTGAGCACCCGCTCACTGACGATGGCAGGTCACCCGCGAGAAGTGGCTGACGCAGAGACGACAGTGCCCGCCCCGGGATTCCGGGGCGGGCACTGTCAGTTGGCGCTTCGCCTGGGCACTGACCAGGCGCTTCATCACTCGAGAACTGCGCCGCTCGTCAGCCAGTCTCGGCGAGCAACTTATCCACACCCGGTCAGACAGCTCGATGAACAACCGGATGTGGATAAGTGAAAGCGGCGACGATCAGCGTCCCGACAATTCGCTCTTCGGCACCGTCACGCCGTGCTCCTTGAGCACCTCGGCATAGCCTTCGCGGAAAGTCGGGTAACGGAAGGTGTAGCCACTCTCGAGCAACAGGGCATTGCCGCAGCGCTTGCTGGAACGCCGCCGCAGCGGTGACTGGATCACCTCGGTGGACTCGACCTTGAGCTGACGCGCCAGCCAGGCCATCACTTCGTGCAGCGGTGCGCCGTCACAGTCGGTGGCCAGATAGATCGGCTCGACCGGCTTGCCCTCGAGGCTCAGCGCGATCAGGTGCGCCAGCACGCCCGCGCAGTCGTCACGGTGGATGCGGTTGGAGTAGAGTGGCGGGTTGCTGGCGGCGATGCGACCATCACGCGCCTGGCGGATCAGCATGTCGCGGCCCGGCCCGTAGATGCCGGAGAAACGCACCACGGTGCCGTTGAGCGAGGAATCGAGCAGTGCCTGCTCGCCTTCGCGCATCAACTGGCCCGAGAAGCTGGTGGCATCGGTGGGCGACTGCTCGTCGACTTCCTCGCCATCCTTCTGGGCGTAGACCGAGGTCGAGGATACGAACAGCACGCGGGTCGGCGGTTTGGCGCGCGACTCGAGCTCCGTCACCAGCGCCCGAATGCCATCGACGTAAGCGGCGCGATAGGCCTCTTCGTCGAAACGGTCGGCGCTCAGCACATGTACCACCGTGTCGGCATCTGGCAAGCTGGCCAGTGCACCTTCGGCAGTGATGTCCAAGGCCAGCGTCTCGATGCCGAGATCCGCAAGCTTGGACACATCGCGCCTGACACCAATGACGTGCTGACCGGCCTTGAGCAGTTCGCGCGCCAGCGCGCTGCCAACGTCGCCACAACCGAGGATGAGACTCGTCTTCTTCACCTTTGCCGTGCTCCTTGGTAAAACGAATCGGTACCCACCGCATCCCAGGATGCCAGTTCCGGGCAGGAATCATGACTCTAACAGAACTCCGCTACATCGTAACCTTGGCCCAGGAGCGTCATTTCGGACGCGCCGCAGAGCGCTGCTTCGTCTCGCAGCCCACCCTGTCGGTGGCCGTCAAGAAGCTTGAGGAAGAGCTGGGAGTCGCACTGTTCGAGCGTTCCAAGTCCACCGTACAGGTCACACCGCTCGGCGAGAAGATCGTTCAGCAGGCTCAGCGCGTGCTGGAGCAGTCCAGCGTGATCAAGGAACTGGCCAATTCCGGCAAGGATCAGCTCTCCAGCCCGTTGCGCATCGGCGCCATCTATACCATTGGACCGTATCTTTTCCCACACCTGGTGCCGGAACTGACGCGGCGTGCGCCGAAGATGCCGCTCTACATCGAGGAAGGCATGACCGGCGACCTGCGTCGCAAGCTGCGCAATGGCGAGCTGGACGTGATCATCGTCGCACTGCCGTTCACCGAGACCGACGTGCTGACCAAGATCCTCTACGAAGAGCCCTTCGAAGTCCTGCTGCCGGCCGGCCACCCCCTGCTCGAGCAGGACAGCATCGCCAAGGAGCAGTTGATCAACGAGCGTCTTTTGATGCTCGGCGAGGGCCACTGCTTCCGTGATCAGATTCTCGAGGCCTGCCCGGCCATCGGCAATCAGATCAACAACCCCGAGAATACGCTGATCGCCGAAGGCGGCTCGCTGGAAACCATCCGCCACATGGTCGCCTCCGGCCTCGGTATCACCGTGCTGCCCTACTCGGCGACCGGTACCGGTCATTACGAGAGCGGCGTGCTCGAGACGCGTCCCTTCAAGGACCCGGCGCCCAGCCGCAGCGTGGCGCTGGCATGGCGTGCCAGCTTCCCGCGCCCCAAGGCCATCGACGTGATCAGCCAGGCGATCGCCGAGTGCTCCAATCGTGCGCGCCAGAGCAATGAGAACGGCATGCAGGGCTCCGCTTCCCAGAGCCACGAACCGGCATGAGCAGGGCGGGCACGGAAGCCTCATCTGCCGGGCCCGCCAGCGCCGGTGTCTTTGCCACCGGCGCGCTGGCCCAACCGCTGGACAGCCTGAGCGGCGTCGGCCCCGCGCTGAGCGAGAAGCTGTCGCGCCTCGGACTGGAGCGCGTCGCAGACCTGCTGTTCCATCTGCCGCTGCGCTATCAGGACCGCACCCGCGTCACGCCCATCGGCACGCTCAAGAGCGGCATGGAGGCGGTGGTCGAAGGCGAGGTGACAGCCTGCGACATCGTCAAGGGCCGTCGCCGCAGTCTGCTGGTGCGCCTGCGCGATGGCAGCGGCATCCTCAGCCTGCGCTTCTTCCACTTCTCCCCCGCCCAGCAGCAACAATTCCAGCGAGGCCATAGCGTGCGCTGCTTCGGCGAGGCACGCGCCGGGGCCACCGGTCTCGAGATCTACCATCCGGAATACCGCCTGCTCGGCCAGGGTGCCGAGCCGGTGGAAGACCACCTCACGCCCATCTATCCGGCCACCGAAGGCCTCAATCAGGCGCGCCTGCGTGCCCTGATCGCCCAGGCGCTCAAGCAGCTCGAGGAGACGCCCCATGAGCTGCCGGACCTGATTCCCGAGGCGCTGCGCACGCGCTTTCGCCTGCCCGGCGTGATCGAGTGCCTGCGCTTTCTGCACGAGCCACCGCCGGACGCGCCCGTCGATCAGATGAGCGACGGCGTGCACCCGAGTCAGCGCCGCCTCGCCCAGGAAGAATTGCTCGCCCACCAGCTGAGCCTGCGTCAGGTGCGCGCGCGTATCCAGCAGGATGGCGCGCCCTCGCTAAGCGCCAGTGGCGGGCTCAGCACGCGCTTTCTCGCCCAGCTGCCCTTCTCGCTGACCGGTGCCCAGCATCGCGTGCTGGAAGATGTGCGCCGCGACCTGGCGCGCGAAGTGCCGATGC
>Ga0208183_1000243_pt1 | contig 30877 bp, 59 predicted proteins | sample MalvirDeepMed_51_FD_184251 | JGI IMG/M metagenome (GOLD analysis project Ga0208183, IMG submission 184251) | Marine viral communities from the Global Malaspina Expedition - Malaspina viral metaG DeepMed_51 (SPAdes) (version 2) | ecosystem: Environmental > Aquatic > Marine > Oceanic | place... | reverse complement strand
ATGCAGCCCGTCGATTGGTCGAAGCTCCTACACTTCAAGGTAGGAGAGTCGGACCAGCAAGGCCGTCCCGCTTTCCCTCTACCATACATGATGGACAAGGATCTGATGTGCCGACTCGACAGGATGAGGAGCGTTGTCGGCCAACCGTTCATTATCCACGAGACCACCGGCGGCGTACACACCGAGCCGCTGCACGGGTTGGGCCTGGCGATTGACGGGCATTTCAAAGGGCTATCGGCCATCGAGCAATACCTCTACGCGGAGCAATGGTGCTGGCCGGGACTTGGGTTCTACCCGTTTTGGAATGACCCCGGAATTCATATCGACATGAGGCGGTTGGTTGCTAACGCAAAGGGGGCGCGGTGGTGGAGGGATGACCAAGGGCAGTATCTTCCCATTACACCAAACGTCATCATCAATGTCATTCTATGAATTTGACTGTGAACTTAGATTTTATCCTCCAGCTGGTGGCAGTGGCCGGTATTATCGGCTTGTTCAGGGGGTTGTGGTCTATCAATATCCACCTGACAAAAATCAACGGAAGAATAACTGAGAGCGAAGTGCGGATGGACGCGCACGCAGTACTCGACGCTGAGAGGCACCGGGTAACAGACCGTGACGTTCAGGACATAAAAGACAGGGCGAATGAAAAAACAGGTTAAGCAATCGTTCTGGGCGAAGCTGTCAAACGTCCAGAAATTCGCCGCCGCTATCGTTGCCGTGGCCCTGATGATCACCACATCTGCCGCCGCGCTGGGTCTAATACGAGGTTGGACGGTGGATGCTCTTGGGGAACCGCCGTACAGCAACCAGCAACAAACCCAAGAGGTGTTCACCGACATCACCCAGGAGATCAATGATGTCTCGTTTGTTGTTGCCACGCTCCAGCAAGAGGGGATACTGCGTGCCTTGCGTGAAAAACAATTCCAGATCCTCCAGCTCGAAGACGAGCAGAGCCGCATGGGCAAGAAGTTCCCCCGGTGGAAGAGAGACCTCATGCGGAAGCTGGACGACGAACGGCGCGACCTGCAAGAGACATTGGACCGGATCGAGCAAGAGGAAAGGCCGGTGGTCAGGCAACAGCGACGGTACATTCCCCGGCGAAGGATGCCGCCAAATAGCCCAGTAGAGAGACCAAGACGGAGGCAAAGACGATGAATGACGGGGTTATTTTGTGAGAATACGCTCAACAGACCATCCTCTGCGTACCCGGCTATACAAAGTATTGCGAGAATGCCTATAACTCATACATTTTGTCTACCATAACAGGAGTCAATATGGATAGTAAGACAGAAAGAAAAGTAATCCAGGGCGGAATGTGGGGAGCGGTGACGATCATCCTCACCTGGATGGTTAGCCTGGTGGGACTTGATATCCCCACCGAGGTGGGACAGGCCTTCACCGTCGTACTGAGTTCCGCAGCTGCCTGGTACACACCATGACCGAGGCGCAGCTCTTTCGCTACCTTGAGCAGACCGCCTGGGATCAGGTCTACTGGGAGCGGGTGAAATCCCACGCCCTGGCCCTAGACTCCGACGGCTGTACCGGAGTGCCTGATTGGTTCCTCTACTCGTGTGAAGAGCACGACATCCACTACCGTACCCACAAGACCATCCTGGGCGATGAGCTGGAGCGAGCCCAGGCCGACTACGCGCTACGCCGCCGGGTCCAGCAAGGGTCCGTTTTCGGCTGGCTATCCCCGATCTCATGGATCAGGTGGACCGGGGTCCGAATTGCCGGGGTTGGGGCCTGGAACGCCTGAGAATGGGCGCACCAATCCACCCAGCTGCCCAGGATTAACCCTGGAAACGGCTAGGTAGAGTAGGTCATTTTCAACTGAGATCGTTCGTTATAGGGCGATTATAAGCCTCGTTTTTGAGGCTGAAGGGGGTATTTCGTGAAAAACCTATTATTCGTAGCGGTTTTGGCTCTTGGTGGATGTACTCCAGGGTTGACCATAATTGAGAAGCATCTGGACAATGATTCTGATGCCGTGGGGATCTACATCCAGGGATGGGGGCCGGGTTTCGGGGCAACTGGTCGGGGCGTGATTATGATTGGCAAGGCGGACCAGAACTGCCACTGCACCGTCCAGGTTGGACATGAGGGAGTGGCAGTCTGGCGGGTCTCGGACCCCAAGTCGGCCCCCGCACATATGAGTGCGGAGATGGCTCCCTAGCCTAGAATGGAATATCGTCATCCGGTGGTGGTGCCTCATCCGGTTCTTCCTCGTTTACCGGCGGTGCCACCTTGCCATCAGCTATGGCGATCAACATGGAACAGATCACCGTCGCCTCCGGTGCCGTCATCTCTTCCTTGCCCCCGGCCACCTTGATGAAGGCCTGATCGAAGGCCCTCAGGTAGTCGGTCCACTTCGCCTGACCGTTCTTGGTTGCAGCTGCGGGACCACTCTTAGCACTGGGACTCCCCGCCACTGGTCGCGCCCACTTCCCGTTTATCTCCACCTCCATGGTGCCTCGTTGTGGTTTGTCCCGTTGGACGAGGTTGAGCCAATCGTTCTCGTTGATTTTGATTCCCCAGTAAAAATCACCCTTGCTGGTCGTCTGACCTTCTCTTCGTACTGCTACAATATTAATCGTTGCCATCGTGTTTTCCCTTCTCTTTTATGTTTTTCTGAACCCACTCAATTGCGGCCCACACATCTGTGATCAGGCCGCGCTTTACTCGTATGCCGGGTTGTTTCATGTCACGACCCCTGGTGAAATATCCCCTTCTCGATTTTCGAACGCTCCAACGCCTTCTCACTCCGCTTTGCCTCGTAAAAACTCCCAAGAGCATCGTAGCGAACCTTTTCTCTCAACGCTTCCGCTTTGCTCAAGACCATGTTCTTGACGTACTCCCGGTACTGCGTCGATCCCCGCGCCAGGCGGTCCAACTTCGCCTCACTCGTCTTGCCATCATCCAGTGCGTTCATAAGGGAGGCGAGAAACGGTTTCTGATCTTCCTCCAGCTGATCAGATTTAAGTTTCGCCTCTACCCATGCCACGCCAGCTGCGTGATATTCGGTAACAAATTTACCCAGACTTCCGTTTTCCATTATTGACTCCTCCCTTCTACGACCCAGATGGGCCGTCCGTTTTGAATCTCCAGCTCCGCTCCCAGACACTCGCGGATATGGGGGCAGTAGCTGCACGGGAACCCGGCGGTGCGTCTTCCGGTCTCGAACGTGAACCAGGCACCGGCCATGCTGATGGGTCCACCGTAAATCTTTTCCATCTCTGTCGCCTTCGCCTTGCCCTGCACCTTCACCACCTCGTTTTCGATCACCCGCACACCGGAGGCGAGATTGTCACGCTCAGTCACGTTGGCAAGACGCTTGAACTTCTCTCTGACCTCTGTCTCTACGCTCTCATCAAACGGGGTCTTGATCTCAGCGATCAGGAGCGGATCGTTGACCGCCAGCTCCAGAGGATCACCCCCGTATCGTTGCACAATGACCGTTTCAGCCACGTTACGGTCAAAGATGACTTCCACCATGTGAGAGGTCTCTTTCCTGTAGCAGATGAACACCACGGGGTTGAAGGAGGTGCCTACGGCGTAGACCCAGGCCTGGCAGAGGTAGGTGCGGTCAATTTCACCCTTGAGTGCTCTGTCGAACGCATAGTCCGACATGGTCTTGATCTCCACGATCCCGATCTGGCCGTCCTCGCTCTGGAATGCGCCGTCGGGGGTGAAGCTCACATTCACGCCATTGATCTGGCAGTTGTTAGCCCCCAGTTCATCCAGGTTCAGGAACCGATCCCCAAGTGCAGCCTTGAAATCGATCTTCAATCCCTTGTCCAGGTGCGTCCCATGCCTAAACACGCTCAACCGGCGAGGGGTGAGCGGAGCACCCTTGACCCCTATCTGGTCGTAGCCCAACCGCCTCTCGCAGTAGCCAGCGGAACTGGCCCTAAAAACATTGCGCACTTCGGCATTCAGAAGGTCGGCTTCAGTTCGGTACAAATTCTCTAAAAATTCGATAATCATTTTTCCTCCTGATTTTTTTTTCTTGCGTTTCAGTTCGGCCAGCAGTACAATAACGACCCTGCCACGCGCCTTCTGGGGTTCCCCTTTCACGCCTGGGGGAACCCCTTCCCCTGATTAGTTCAACGCCTATGCCTTAAAGTTTCCAGAAAAGGGATCAAACCTGCGGGCATCCTTCAGCTGGATGACTGCCTCTCGACCAACCCCAGGATGATGCCCTGCGAGGCATTCCAGGCACCAGCCCTGAAAATAATCCGCGTGTGAACACGCACAATCCAATACCAGCTGACATCCGCACGGGCAGCTGCAAGCGTGGTTATGACAGACACTAAGCATCCGGTTCACCTCCGTTTTGGTAAGTCTTCCTTGAATGTGAAAGTATACTTCCGGTCAAATTCATCGTCTTGTAGCGCAGTCAATCGCTCTGCCCTCGCACCGGGGCAGTCGCAATCGTTCCTGCTATCTTCATCGTCGTAGACCTCGTTGCACTCGGTGCAGATCCACTCGTTCACGCAGACGATCTGAAACCCATAACACCACCGCTGATCGTCCAGGGTGAATTCGTAAAAGTTTCTCTCCTCCGTCAGCACCCCGGTGTACGTGTTGCCCTCGTGCTTCTCCCTGGTGATCTCGATCACCCTGGCAACGCGGGTGATGGTTTCGTTCGCCCGTTCGTACTCGACCTCGTCGCCTATTCTGATAGTGGCCTTCATTTACTCCTCCCCTCGTAAAATGTGCTAGGCATAGAGCAAAAAAAGGGACTCAGGAAGTTGCCTTAGCTCCCTCGTCCCTAACAATAATACCGATCAACTCGTCCCACCGTGTCGGGCATCCATCGCGCTCCCACTTGGTGACGATGCGAAGACTCACTCGAAGACGCTTTGCGAATTCGGGTTGTGTGAGCCTGAGTGTGGCGCGGGATTTTCTGATCTGTTTGTTTGTCATGTGATAGTTTATCCCGTTACGACCTAAATATCCAGCACCTCCCGACAGCCTTCGAGGCATTTGTGTACATCCGATTGCCTAAATCGAAGCTCGCGGCCTAGTCGTATAGCAGAAAGGCCAACCGACCTGCGCCAATTTGGTTTGCCCACTGTTTTCTTGCTGAGTTTCATAAATGCAGCGACCTCTTTCGTAGTGTAGATTGGCTCATCCATTTCTGTCTTGTGATACCTGATTGAGCTTCCAATCACACTAGCAAAATGTGCTAGTATGTCAACCCTAAAATAATATTATTCAAAGATATTTTTAATTCACCCGTGATATCAGGTGGTTACAAGGCCAGAAAAACATTGACCTGGGGTGTATCCGGGCGTATTCTACCGTCACCATGCCAGCGGATGAGCATACCATCCTAACCTCCAATTATTCAGGACAAAGAACAGGGGCGGGTCCACCGTTAGGCTCCCACCGGACGGTGTCGTCGTTGGCGGGGAGGTATGCTCTCTCGACCCGTTCCCGTTGTTTGTCCTGGGAAAAGAGTTTCGATTACTAGTGGGCTACGGCAATATCTATAGAGATGGCGGACGTTGGGTTGTTGAGGCGAGCACCAGACACGTGCGGTTAGCGTTTCAGGAGTTGATTATGTATCACAGGAGAATAATTTATGTGGACAGAATACGAAGTTGAGTGGACGTTTGTCACTAAGCTATGCGCTTCTGTACCGGCAAACAAGAACATGATTGAGGCATGGCTGAAGGCGAGGCAACCAAGAGTTAAGCCACCGGGGAGTAAAACGATTGATGAGATCAACGAGGAGGTTGTCGAGAGTCTGAGGGAACCAGAGCAAGACGAACAAAATTCCTTGCTGGTCTTTCAGCGTGAGGGCGGGAAGTGTGTTGTCAGAGCCGACACGGTTAGGGCGCACCTAAAGGACTGTTCAAAGGTATTGTCCCAACTTTACATAGGCAAGGTCCAGGGAGAAAAGTCCTTGGCCGTAAGAGTCAAGAATGGGGTTTACCTTGACCCCTCTAGTTACTGGCTACCGATCCTGAAAGACGAGGATGGCGCATACACTGAGGCCGATGGAAAAATGGAACGTCCTGTTCACGCTATCGGACCGAGGGGCATACCCATCAATGCCCTGAAGTGCTTTGAGTTCATTGAGCGAGCTGTTCTGACGTTCAGGTTAAGGGTGCTCGGTGACTGCGTAAAGCAAGAGGATTTGGAAACGATCATGGAGTATGGGGGAACCCACGGTTATGCGGGAGAGAGGTCAGCGGGGGAGGGGAAGTATATGTTCAACATCATCAAGATAGAGGAGGGACGTAATGAAGGTGCAAAGACTAAAACGGCTAAGGTCGGTCCGCGATCTAATCGAAGCTCACGAATCGCTATATAACGATCAGATAGCAGAGCGAATCGATTCTAAGAAAGCAGGGGCGATTAATAACACATTGAAAGGGTCTGTCTACTTAAACACCAAATTGAAGCTGGACGTAGCCAAGCTGATTATTCAGGCCCGTAACAAACACATCAAGTTGCCAGCCAACATTTTGCCTACATTGAGATGAAGTCGAGCAGTGTTGAGGCGCGAAATGAACAGGGGTGCTCTGTGTCGAAGTCGAGGTGTGGTCTTACATGGGATGGGGAGCCTTGAGCTGAGATGAAGTCGAGGGGCGTGATCCAATGTGACGGAGAGGGGTGAAGTGAGCTGGAATGTTTTGTTGTGAAGTCGAGCAATGATCCGTCGTGCCCTGCGGTGATCTGCGTTGAAGTCGAGCAGTGAGCGGGGGCGTTGTGCGACGCAGGGGCTTGTCGTGAAGTCGAGAGTTGATGTGCCGTGAACGGTGTTGCGCCGCAACGAAGTCGAGTCGCGAACCGCAGTGCCCTGACGCGGCGAGCGAGGGCGTGCCCTGAAGTGAAGCCGAGGAACGAATTGTATCTTAGCATTTTTTTTACCCCTCGATGGAGCAAGAGGTAAGTTATGACCGCATTCGGGACAGTCTTTATTACAGCCAACCAAGCAGCGGAATTACTCAGGCTACACGTAAGAACGATTTACCGGCTTGCTAGGGCGGGTAAAATCCCCGCCTACAAGTTCGGGCATGAGTGGAGATTTATCGAGCAAGAATTGATGGGGGGGTGAAGCACGATGGCAAAGGACAAGTGGCCCTTCATGCAGTTTTACGTTGCCGATTGGATACAGGATACCCAGCTCCTGAGTCTCAAGGGAGAGGGGGCTTGGATCAGGATCATCTGTCAGATGTGGATAGCTCCCGAGAGGGGAGTCCTCAGTCTCACGCCCAGGGACTTTACGACTCTGTTACGATTGGATAACGATCACGATGCGGAAGTGATGTTGCACGAATTGAGCCGGGTAGGGGACGTTTACCCAACAAATAGGGAGCGGAATCACGCCGATACTTGGGCCACTATCGTCAATATAACCATCACAAGCCGCCGTATGGTGCGTGATGAAGTGAAGAGAAAAGCCAAGCGGGACGCGGATATTAAGTACAACGAGAAGCGCACGAAGGGTAAACGATCAAAAAACGATAGCAAAACGACAGACATACTTCATACTTCAGAAGACATACTACATACTTCAAATAGGAAGAAGATAAGTCGTACAAAAAAACAACGAACCAGCTTCCCTGATGATTTTGTCGTTTCAGGTAGAATCTTACAACTCTCCAAACACAACCAATGGCCTGATCCGGTAGCGGAGCTGGAGGCCTTCCGCGATTACCACAGTTCGAGGGGTTCGACGTTTCTGGATTGGGAGGCGGCGTTCAGAACGTGGCTACGAACCGGGAAGAGACTGAACGGGAACAAGAGACCTCAAACGAAGGGCGATCAGTCCATGGATAAACTTAAAAAGATTTTAGAATGGGGGGAAGAGAAATGACCAAGAGGGAGTTCGCGAAGGGGTTCGCGGTTTTGTTTGCGGCGTATTTTTACAGCCAGGAGAAGGTTAGCCCGGCAACCCAGGAAGCGTACTGGGTTGTGTTACAAGATGCACCGGCGAATAAATTTCACCTAGCGGTCAAGGAGTGTCTGGTGGAATGCAAATTCTTTCCATCAATCCATGAGCTGGTTACCAGGATGTTTCCGCCGGGTTTGAAGTTGGCACCGTACAGTCGCGGGGCCGGGAGTCTGATCCCGATGTCCTCGATGGAGCAGCTCCAGAAATGCACCGTGGCAAATGGCAAGGCGATAGAGGGTCCGCAAATGAAGGGGATTAAATAATGGCTTACAAACGCAAAACCGCAGGTAACGACGAGGAGTGGATTGGCCAGGAAAAGTGCCAGGAATGCCGCAGTACTAATCAGGCCAGGCGGCACGTACACTTTCTCAAGTTCCCGACCAGTAGTTCATTGGCCGGTCACCTGAAGGAAGTCTTCGAGGACAGGGAGCTGAAGAACGACAGGGGTGACAACGGATTTATCTCTGGGATATGCGTCTGGTATCAGGCGATCAACCACCTCTACGGGGATATGAAAATGGTTCGCACCGATGGTGTGAAGATGCCTCTGTGGGAGGTGTGGTTGAGTCAGCAAACTGAGGCCCCTGCGATGGTGAACAGTGATGATCCGAGATGCGAGGACGAGGAGTACGCCAAGGAAGGATTCAGGCTGCTCAAGTTAGGGAACAAAACACACAAGACCAAGCTTGAGAAGGAATCCCTGATCGCCGGAATGAGGATGATGGAGACTACCTGGCCGGGAAAAGGATGGAGTAAAAACGCAAGTGAGCTGGAGAAGGAATACAGCAAATGAAACCATGCTGGAGTTGCGGGACAACGACACCGGATTGCAGTGAAGACTGCGAGTGTGAGAAATGCATAGACCCTGAAGGTTATGCGGAATGGAGGGAGAATGAACCGGAGGAATATCAGGAATGGCTCTACTCTCAACGGAACGAGGAAGACTGACCAGGGCGATCTCTTCCCTCCACAAAAAAAACCAGGAGAGATCGATTGGACGATGAAGCTCCATGGATTCCCTGTAGGCGGTGAGACCATGGCCCGGCGTACGGACCCAGAAACGAGCCATGAAGCGGCCAAGGAATTCAAAGACAGTGGCCACCTCGGTGAGACCCAGAAGACTTTCATGGATGCGGTGAGAGACTACCCAGGAGACACTATTCGCGAGATCGTACAGGAGAGGCTTGGTGGGGATCTGTGGTCGATGGGTACCAGAGCCTCGGAACTGAAGCGCAAGGGCTGGGTCTACTACGGACAGAAACGTCCATGCAGAATTACGGGCAAGCCCTGCGTGACCCTATGGCCGGTGATCCGTGGATGATCTTGTACTCAGGACGATAGGCACCGCACCGGTGGTGGTCAGCGTGATGATCGCAGGGTATCTCCTGGTCGGTGAATTTTCCTTTGTAAAAAGCACCCGAGACAGGTACCATTCAAAGAACATCGCCGCCTTCATCGTGTACATCGCAACTATGCTGGTGGCCGTGTGGGAGGTATGGCATTGACGAGGAGTTAGGCGATTACTGCTATTCACGCTACTTGAGGGATCACTGGAAGAGAACAGAGGGAGCTGAAAGAGGTCAGAGTTGGCTCAAAGAAAGATCAGACGCATTAAACCAACTGAGGTAGACGAGTGCATTGCACTGGTAGGCTGGTTGAATGTCCACCATGTCGTCTTTACCCACATCCCAAACGAGGGCAATCTTCAACGTATGGGGCAACTCAAAAACATGGGACTACAACCGGGATTCCCCGACTACCTGATATTCGACACGCCACCGGCCAGACCCCAGTTCAAAGGCCTAGCTATCGAAATTAAGTCAGAGAGGGGCAAGGCTACAGCGAATCAACATGGATGGCTGCTCAAGTTAGAGCGAAGAGGATACTACACGGCAGTGTGCAACTCAGCTGATAGCGCAGTAGAACTTTGCCTTGAGTTAGGTTACCACCGACTCCACATTGATAGAAGAGACTACGATCCGCAAGCAACTGAGGGAGCAGTGTGGAGGAAGGGGAGGAAGAGATAGAACGGCTATGATTTTCGGCAGCTTGTTTAGCGGCATTTACACGGGGCTTTGGCCCACGCCATCGACAGAGGATTACAAATGGAGGAATTATGCGAGTACGGGGATGACCATGAAGGATTGCCTCACGAGTGTCCATATCAAGAACTGGTGCTGGGCAATGAATCGAAGTTCAGGTGCCAGTGCTGCCTGGACTGTCTTCGTGAGTGTGAGGGTAGAGCGGAAGAATCACTTGATGCGGAAGAATCAACGGAGATCTTCTGAAATTCAACGCGGGTGATTTGGATCGTACTGGCAATGGACGACGGGGGAGCCCTTTCAGGTACGTGATGGCCACTTCTTTGATGAATCTTGGGGACAATCCGCTTGGGGATTGTCGTCTTCAAGGGGGGATTGTTAAGGGGGGAAAAGATTCTAGTCCTATTCTTATTCCCTATAGGGACGAGGAAACCCCGGAACTAGCGGGATTAGAAACAGGAAGGGGTAAAAAACCGTTGAAACACAAGGGGTAATACTAGTCCCACAAAGCCGGGACGAGAACGGGACTAGAAAGGACGAGAAACGAGAATCGGAACTACCGGGACTAGAATCAGGGACAAGCAAATATGGGATTCGCGAAGGGCAATAAATACGGCAAGGGTGGTAAGCGGGAAGGGGCAGGGGCCAAGAGCAAGAAGGAGATCGCAAAGAAGCTCGAAACCGACCAGATTATACGCCAGAAGCTTGAGGAGCACCTTGAGGAGGTGGTGAGAGCGTACCTGGACAATGCGAAGGGCAGGTTCGAGACTCGCATTACCGAGAAGGGCGAGACCTACGAGCAGTTCATCATCGATCCGCCGACGGCTCGGCACTTCATTGACAAGTTCCTCCCGGCAGCACGGCAAGAGATCGATGTGAATCATCGACACGCAGTGGTGATCCAGATGTTCGATGGCAACGAGCAACGCCGAAAACGACTTACCCACGATTAAGTACCATCCTGGTCCGGTAGCTCAAGCAGCACACCTGTCCATGGCGATGGTTAAACTCGCCTGGGGTCCGCTGGGTACTGCCAAGACCACCTGGCTATGCTGGCGGTTCCTCTACCTCGCTCAGATGGCTGCGGACGCAGGGATCAGCCTCGAAGGGTTGATCGTTCGCGACACCTATCGCAACCTCGCCGACAGTACTCTCAAGACATTCCTCTCCTGGTTCCCAGAGGGAATGTGCGGCTACAAGAGCAAATCAGAGCCGTGCGACTACCAGCTCTGGGTTGGTGGCCGGTATCACTCGCTGTCGTTCAGGCATGGCCAGACAGAACAGGATGCGTCCATGTTTCTCTCCAGGGAGTACGACTACATCGCGCTGGAGGAGATCGCACCCGCTTACTTACCGGGCGAGGAGAAGGTCTCACCTGGGATCGCGGAAGGCGTGTTCGACATGGCCATCGCGAGGTTGACCCGTGACCGCAAACGGGCCAAGGCAATCGGCGGCGGTGAGCTGGCGATGAGCTGCAACTCTCCACCGCTCACGCACTGGGCCAGCAAGCGCATCATCGACAAGTCACCTGAGTACCTCCGATCCCTCAACTGGGCGCACTGGATGTTCCCTGTGAGCGATAACGCGGCCAACCTGAGGGAGGACTACTACTCGACCCTGGAGAAGGCCTGGGAAGGCAAACGCGCTCTCATACAGCGGTTCCTACGCGGGGAGCGGATCGCGGTGTTCGTCGGGGTGCCGAGGTTCAACATCGATGCCCTGGACCGATTGCTGGAATTGACCGAGGAGCCACGTTTCAGGGGATGGATGACCCCAACCATGGGTAACCTGCTCCACGTTCGCCTGGAGGAGAATGCGGAAGGCTGGGTGCGTATGTGGGAGCCTCCCAAGGCCTCAGGGCGGTACGTGATCGGGGCTGATGCGGCAGCTGGCCTGGAGGGCGGCGATTACTCGTCGGCGCACGTTCTCAACGCAGAGGATCTCACCATCGCGGCGACGTTCCATGGCCACCTCGAACCGTCGAAGTTCAGTGACGAGCTGGCGAAGCTGGGCTACAGCTACAACCGGGCGATGATCGGGATCGAGACCGAGCCGTCGGCGCACGGGTTGACCACGGCAACGAAGCTACGGGATGGAGGATACCCGCGTCTTTACTACACCAAGCAGCTGGCATCGAGAACGAAGAGACCGATCTCGCGGATCGGGTGGAACTCAACGCCGGGAACCAAGCGGGTGCTGATCGATGGCCTGGCCAACTACCTGGACGATGGCGGCGAAGTGATAGACCGGGATACCATCAGCGAATTAATGACCTACGGCGTGATGGAGAACGGCAAGATGGAGGCCCAGGGGGGATGCCACGATGATAAAGTCATTTCATTGGCGTTAGCGATCTATTTAAGTCACCACACAGGGCTGAGTCGCCTTTACCCAAGTTTAAAATGATCTATACACACATCAACCAAAAAGGCATGACCAAAGAGGAGTACCAATCCGCTGTTAAATGTGTGTGCCCGATTCACGGGGGAATCACGGGCAATCAGCTTTATGTATGGCAGATACAGATCCCGAACCGTAAACCGTACTTTAAAGCACAGTGCAAAGCGTGTCACGGTGAAAGGAGGATTCAACCATGGGCTGTAATTTTATGACACTCCCCGGAGGCGGCACAGTGATTGTTTGCGGACCTCGTGGGAGATCATCCCCTTGTCAGGTCGAAGGATGCTCAAAGCCTCACACTGTCCTGTGTGACGGGAACGTAGGCATCAGGAAAACGTGCGACATGAGGTTGTGCAACGACCACCGTGCCCACGTTGGCCCGGATCGAGACCTTTGTCCGAATCATACTCAACAAACAGACTTGGGACTCTAACAGAAAGGACTAATCCAATGGTCAAAATGGCCCAGTTACACAAATTCAAGTACTTAGAAGGGGAAACCCTACCAGAGGACTTAGAGGATCCAGAGATCTGGAGACCGAGAGGAATTTAGAGGATTTAAAGGACCGTGAGGAGCACACTAATAAAACCCATCTCCGCACCCTCAGAGGACTCAGGAAAGAGGAATCGGGGGACGAAGAGCCGGTTCCCGATAGGGAACCAGAGGGCTATGAAGACCTCGATCAGATCCCCACGGACCTTCCCCTGGACGAGTACACCATGCGTGGTCACCGGTCCCCCCATACTGACGGGCCTGATCACGATGAAACCTGGCGGTCAGAGATATGGGAGTTCACCCGGTTTATGAAGCGACACCCTACATTGCGAAACCTCAACGGTAGCCAGGCCGCGAACATCATCCCCTGGCACCTTACTGACTTTGACGGGAACGAGCAGTTTCAGATCGTAAACGAGTGGGACGCGATACGCTACGTGGCCGGTGAGGGTCCTCTCAACAAGGCACTAGCCCTTGCAGTGAAATTCCCGGTTCCCCGCGAGACTAACCTCACTCGCAGGTTTACCCGCTACGTCGAGTTCTTGAGTCTCGCTGGGTGGCTCCAGGTTGTGGTGGGTGAAGATAGCCCGATCTATCTACCGCAGCGTAAAGTGTCGGGGATCTTCCATTGTGACCGTAGCAAAATTCAGAACCTCACCCGCGTTGCGAGAAGAGAGGGCTACCTAACGGTTGTTCATCCACACAGTGCGCATACGGCGACTAGGTTTAAATTTGAGTTGGATAAATTTCCGGGTCACTTCCGGTCGGGCAAAACATAGAGGGAGTTCCAGGGGGGGTAGGATGACAGAGGCTTGACGGCAGTGGGGGCGAGCAGCAGGTGATCAACGTCATCGAGAAGCTCCACTTCACGGTCGGTGATGTGCTCGTGCTGCACCATGAGGCGAACACCGATCTGAACGCCGCGGAGCTGGCGGTGAACGCGGTCCTTGGCGGTTTGCCGTTTGTCGTTCCGTATATTTTTATAGACAAGGGGCAAGAAATCAGTAAACTAAGCCGCGAAGATCTGGAGCGTGTCTTGAAGGCAATGCCATGATAACCCTGGAGAAATTCGAGCAGAAGTACATCCCTGAACCGAATTCAGGTTGCTGGTTGTGGACAGCGGGAGTCTCGCCGTTGGGCTACGGCCAGTGCTCAGACGGTCCATACGGGGAACGTCGGACTCAATATGCCCACCGCGTAGCATACGAACTTTTCAAGGGACCGATCCCGGCTGGTATCGGATTGGATCACTTGTGCAGGGTCCGTAGCTGCGTGAACCCCGACCACCTTGAGCCAGTATCGCAACGCACCAACTTGATGCGGGGTCGCACGTTGGCCGCACGATTCGCAGCTCAAACGCATTGTGTCCATGGTCATCCATTCGATGAGACGAACACTCGTCGGACCAAAAAAGGACGCGAGTGCTTGGCCTGTCGGCAAGTGTGGGACAAGGGGCGAATTCGATGATCCTTGGCTACAAGAAGAACCTGCCGGGTACGGATGCGTACTGGTTCGGCGATGTGGGCGATGAGCAGAAGCAGTTCATCCGCGTATGCTGCGGCCTTGCGCTTCCCCAGTTCGACAAGTCCAACGGTGGCCTGGTGGTGATCGCAGAAGAGCTGCGTCCATCCGGGTTCCAAGACTTCACCGCAGTGGGCGGCACGATTGGCGATTGGCCGACGATAGAGAACGCACTCATCCAGTACAGGATGGATCTCAAGTTCAGTCACATCATAACGGAGAAGACTCAGGGGCGGCAGCTCATCTGGCGAATGCCGAAACTCAACTACGGGACCGGGGAGATCCCGCTCGTGACGTACGAGGCCCCGGCGTATGCGTTCGAGGAGCTGGGCCGTCAGAAGGTGGAGGGCATGATCGCCCAAGACCGCCTCCACCTCGAAGAGGTGCGCGCCGACCTGGAAGAGGAGACCGAGACAGCCGGGAAGGCACTCCAGGCGGTTGTGTGCTGGATGTTAGGAAATAAAGCTATCTACGCATCGAACGTAAAGAAGCGCGAACCGCTACGTGCGGTATGGGGATTGCAAGGATTATGAAAATAACATTGCAAGGTGCAGCAAACTCTAAGGCGGAAGCGGATGAAAAGCGGTTAACATGGGAAACTATCCCCGTCAAAAAGAAACGGGCGAAGGGAAAGAAGAAGCCGGTCCCTCCGCGAATGAGTTACTTAGACTTCTGTAAGGTGAATCTACGGGAAGAAATCCATCGAGTATGGGGCCAGTTAGAGAGGGAAGATGAAATAATCAATGCAATTATAGAGCAACCAACAAAGATTCCCCATGACATTCGTGCGATGGCAGTAGCGGTTGAGTACGAGTTGTTGACTGAGGCTTTAACCGCCAGAGTGCGCAATTGGGATGTTTAAGTGAGCATGGCAGAGCAACCTAAAATCGAGAACCTATCAGGGGATACAGGCCACGGTAGCGACGATGCGTTACTCAAGTCGAAGACCCGCCAACTGATGGAGAAGTACTGGGGTCCGCACGAGCAGCAAGAGGAGAGAATGGATAAGCTTGCAAAGGAGAACCCGAATGTTCAGGTTCGAGTTGAAAGACGGCGTAAAGGTCGGGGAACCGTTCGTAGTCGGCGCACATGAGAAGTGTCACTGTTCGAGTGAAGAGGTGCTCGTGGCGAACAGTATGCTGATCGAGGCTGACTACGTGACCCTGGAGAAGCGGTGCTCGAATTGTAACGTGATCGAGTACAGCGGCACGACGATAGTGATAGGCAATGAGCTTCACTCTTGAAGACTTAAAGGAGTGCTCATGCGTGGCTTGTGGCAGGGGATCGAATGTCACCAAGCTTCGCCGGTTGAACCCGTCGGGCAACTCGTACGTGTGTTCGAGCTGCGAGATCCGGTTCGGCAGAGAGAAGCTCCAGGCCGAGTTCGACAGGCAGTTGGGCAAAGCGGTGGGAGTGAAGCCGACACTGAGGAGCTGCGTACGCGGTTGCGGTAGGCCGGTGTTTATGAAACCTGGCGGCAATCTCCCTGCATACTGCTCCCAGTGCGAAGAGGAATGGAGACAGCTGCAACGATCCGCGAGGAGCGAACGGGAGTACCGCAAGAGGCACGGGAAGCGAACCCAACTCGATATTGTTGATGAGAGTCAAGGGAAGTAAGACGGCAGATGCTCCGTGGTCCGCAGAGGATCATTACGGGGATGGAGTTGAAATAAAAACAAGGGGGATACGTTTATGGCCGTATCGACAGAGAGATGGAGAAACGCAACGCTCACGATTGCCAATGGTGGGACAGAGACCGACGAGCTGGACCTGGGGTTAAACGGTGCTAGGAGGCAGATGGCAATGACGATTCACGGCCCGTCGGCACTGACCGGTACGGTCAAGGTTCAAATTTCCAACGCCACTGGTGGAACCTACCGCGATCTCCAAACCAGCGGTGGCGCGGACATCAATATCGGTGCCGGTAACTCGGTGACCATTGATCCCCTGATTGGTGCGGCCCTGAAGCTGGTGTCCGATGGAGCTGAGGGGGCGGAGCGCACATTCCACATCCAGGGCAACGCGAAGAGCTGATGGCACAAGAATTCGTAGGGGCCAGCAACCCGCAGGGGGGCAGTATCAGGGAGACCGATCAGCCCATGGAAACTAGGTTGGCCCATGGGACGACCCTCCACCAAGAGATCATCTCGCGCCTGATCGCTCGACGGCAGCTGTCCGAGAGAGTGGTCAGCAATAGGGCCGACGATTGGAACCGGGTGGACGAGCATCTGAGAATGTACATCGACCTGGGCCGACAGGCGAAGAAGGGCGATGGGTCGGTAAACGCAAACAAGAAGGAGATGCCCTGGGAGCGGTCCATCGTGGTGCCACTGTCGTACGCCATCGAACAGGTTCACAAGACGGAGTTGATGGGTATATTCATGCGCCAAGACCCGATCCTGAAGGTGATGGGGGTTGGTTCCGAGGATGTCGAGCCAGCAAAGATGATGCAAGCGGTCCTGGGCTACGACCAGGAACAGACGGCGTTGCCTCTCCAGGTGTTTAGCGGGGTGGGGGATTCCATCCGGTACGGCCAGGGAACATTTTGTGTCAGCTTCGAGAAGGAGATGGGCTGGAAGCACTGGTCAGCACCGTCGAAGTTCCAGGCCATACTACAGGCCATGAAGATGCCGACCCAGAGAAGGAGCTGGGAGACCCTCCGCGAGTACAGTCTGATCCATACCGTGGACCCGTTTCTGAGATGGCGCGATCCCCGCGTATCCATTGCCGATCTCCAGAAGGGGGAGTTTAGCGGTCACCGGGTCTACCGAGGATCGATGTGGATCAAGGAGCGTGACAAAAGGAACGGCGGCGTTTACTTTAACGTCGATAAGATCAGCAAGGTTGCAGCTGGGGGTGCCAGGCAGACCTCCAGGGGTCGCGGGAGCTTCGGCAGAACAATCAATAAGTTCGATATCTCCAGGTTCAGAATGACCGGCAGCGTGGACGAGCTTGACCACGGTTTCCATGCCATCGACCATCTCCAAGTGAAACTGATCCCCAAGGAATGGAAACTCGGACCCGGCACCCTGCCAGAAATCTGGTGGTTCTCGTGGATCGATGATCAGGTGATTATTCGGGCGCACCGCACCGAGTACGAACACGAGAAATTCACTTACGCAGAGGCCGAGGCGCACCCAGATCCGCACGTAGGTGAGAACCCAGGATTGATCGAGAATCTCGATGGAATTCAGCGATTTATGAACTGGATCTTCAACTCCCATATTCAAAATGTAATGCGGCACTTAAACAACTCCATGGCCTACGGGCCGAGCTTTGTGGAGGAAGCCGATCTGTTTGATCGGGATGCCGGTGGCCATTTCCGCCTCTCCCAGCTGGGGGAGCAGATGCTCATGGAGGGGCGGCTTTCCATCGACCAGATGATGCACCAGATGAACCTGTCCGACGTTACCCGGCCTATGCTGCAAGACAATCAGGTTCTCATGGATATGGCTCTCAGGATGATGGCGGTATCGGAGACTAGTCAGGCCAGGGCCACCACTCAAAGACGTACTCTAGGGGAGAATAAGCTCATTCAGGCGGGTGCTGGTAAGAGGATGGTCCTACACGCCGTCCTGTTCGATATCATGGCGTTCGGCCCAATGGCCCGGCAGCTGATATCCAACCGCCAGCAATTCACCGAGATGGAGCAATTTTTGAGGATCAGCGGGGATCTCGCCCGTGAGGTGGGTGGAATGTCCATGACGGTGCGCCCCGATGACCTGCACGGGAACTTCGACTACGTGGGACGGTCTGCGGTGATGCCACCGGATGCCCAGGATCTCCCTGAAGTCTGGGACAGGATCGGAGCGCAACTCTCTCAGAACCCCATGCTCCTTCAGCCACGGGCTGACGGCAAGATGCTCGACATTCACGAGCTGTTCAAGGAGGGCGTGGAGGCCACCGGGGTGCGTAACATCGAATCGTTTTACAAAGACCCCAGCCAGATCCAGCAAATGCCCCAGGCTCCTCCGGTAACGGTCCTCCCCGACGAGGAAGTGGCCCGGCAGCAACAAGCGGGGGATATTATCCCGGCCAACGAGGCGGCATGACTGAATTCGAGAGGTCTATCCGTCAAGCAATTGATCGCTGGAATGATCTAGGATCTTCGTCTGGCTTGATCTTGGGGGAGTGTCAGAATGTGGGGTGCCGAAATGAAAGCGTGAAGGTAGAAGTTAAGTGGTACACTGGACAGGAGTATCCCAAACCCAAGATTTTTAGATGCCCTCTGTGTGGACAGAAGTGTAGAGTAACCGCAGTTTTCACGGGACCAGAAGTTGAACTCAGAAACAAGAGAAAACGCGAAGAGTGGCTCCGATTACTGATTGCGGACGCAAAAAAAACCACTTACCCGATGTGGAGCCGATGGGTGTCTCGAATGAAACGGGGCGACGATCTGATAAAGGATTTGCTGGTCGATGAAACAATGAATCTCAATGAAATTGTTTTACGGATAGCCTTTATTAAACGATACGGGCCTCGCATCCTTGCTAACGAAATCGCCCGACAACATATCAAAAATGACTGAAGATCCAGTAACTCGATCAATAGAAGCGAAGAAGACGAAGCTAAAACTCCTTGAGACCACTTACAAACGCGCCCTGGAGCTGATCAAGTCCGAGGAGTGGACAGAGAAGCGAGAAAAGGCCCTGGAGAGGGTCGGTAGGCTAGTGAGATCGTACCAGGGAGGTGAGGCGACCCAGGCGATCTACATCATGGGCCAGGTCAGAGAGATAATTAGCGAGGCAGACGGTCCCTTACAGGTCATTCGGGAGTATGAAAGTGAGCGGAAATCTCTTCAGGAACTAAACAAGAGGTAGCAATGGAGAATAATTTACTGACCCTCGATCAAGTGGCGGCTTATCTACAGGTACACCCGAAGACCATCTACAAATTCATCCACGAGAGAGAGTTCCCGCACGGCATGAAGCGGTGGAATTGTCGGCGATGGCATCAAACAGAGGTCGATGAATGGCTAAACAGTGAAGAAAAAATAGCCGAGTGTAGCCTCGCGTAGTCCAGTCCTGATTTTTTCCTTCCTTCCTAAACATTCGTTCTTTACAATTGCCCGCAGCGCACTCCGCGAAGTTTTCAAGAACCCGCAAGGGCAATCTTGGCTTTGAGCGCAAGGCCGATCTGGTTCGGAGGCCGGGAGCCACGGTAGGAAAGCCCACGATTGCCGATCTGCGTAGCGGGAGCAATCACGGGAGAGGTGATTTTTTATGGCAGAAGCGAAGGAAAAAAACGCACTCGTTGAACGCCTAGCGAATAATAGGCTTCCAGCGAAGAAAACGCCAACACGGACTCCAGCAAAGGAGCCGACAGAGAACGCCGCGGTTTCGACCAGGCCGACTGCACGGCGTACGCACCCACCTGAGTCCATCCCTGGACAACCAAATGAACCCAGCACCGAAGTTATCACAGCTGAGCGGTCAAAACCCGTCACTGAGTTCTACAAAGTCAACGGCCAGGAGTACACCCTCGATCAGTTAAAAGAGCAGGGGATGCTTCCCAAGCTCGTTACCACCTACGACCAACACCAACACCTGCAAGCCAAGTACCTCGACAACCTAAAAGAGCTGGATACGCTAAAAACTACTCCAGCTCCCGTCGCGAAGGAACCCACACCAGAAGAGGTATGGGGGGTTGTAAAGCAGCAATACGCGCCCCTGGTGGCCAACTTCATCAAGCACGACATCGACTCTGGGGAATTGGAATCGGACTTAAACGAGATGTACCCAGAGACACTGAAAACCCTCTACACGAGGATTCTGTTTCAAGAGGCCAAGGTGGACGATCTGCGCCAGGCCGTCTGGGAATTGCAGCAATCGACATCGGGCGTGAGACAGAAAGAAGCGAGGAGCGAGATCGAAAATGCAATCGGCGCACAACTCGACATCCTCGCGTCGAGTGACGAGGTCTACGGTTTGTTAAAGGATGCAGATACCAGGGAAGGTTTTATCGATTACCTGTTCGACTTGAATCCGAGCTTGGATCAGGTCTCAGGTGACGTGGCCCAAGCGTTTTTAGCCAAGCAATGGTTTGCCTATAACGCAGATGCAATCAAGGCGGGACAGGAGCCGAGCCGGGGAAAGACACCCGCCTCCCCGACAATCCAAGGCGAGGGGCCAACCTCAAGGCCGGGAAGTTTCCACTCAGAGGAGGCAACGCACCTCGACCAACTCGCATCGTCACGGCTTCCGATAGAGTAGATAAGGAGATAAACCATGCCAGTTTTAGGACTAAGAGGATCAGGCGAGTTCTCATCCGATGAGAGGCCGAAAAACTACCGTGAGCTAATTCTTCTTCTGTTTCCGAATTCGCCGATCAGCATCACCGCCTTACTTTCAAAGCTGAAGGTCGAAGCAACCGACGATCCACAGTTCACCATTTTTACCAAGGGTCTACCGACCCAGATAGCAAGCATCAGCGGTTCCCATACCGCAGCTATCACCACACTGACACTGAGCGGCACCAACCCAGGAAAGGTTTTTCGCAAAGGTCATAGCATTATCAATGAGCGAACGCTTGAGGTGATGTGGGTGACATCCGATCCATCTGGCAGTTTTGATTCTCTGTCGGTAGCCAGGGGGAAAGGTTCCACGGCAGCGACCATGAACGATGCCGACGTAGTTAGAATTGTCGGGTCGAGTCACCTGGAAGGTGCTAGTGTGCCAACCTCGATCACATACGATCCGTCAACCACCGTGAACTTCACCCAGATTTTTCGCACGAGCCTCGATGTGACCGGGACGCAGAAAGCAACCCACGTCCGTACCGGGAACGACTACCTGGAGCGACAACGCGAGGCCCTGGAGCTTCACGCCATCGAAAGAGAGATGGCTTATATCTTCGGGACCGGAGTGGAGGACACTAGCGGAGTGCAACCTCAAAGAACAACCAAGGGATTTATCGAACTCGTAACAACCAACGTGACCGACTTCGCCGATGCAGTCGATATCGATACCTGGGAGACCTTCCTCGAAGACTGCTTTGAGAACGGTTCCAATGAGAAGTTATTCTTAGCCGGGAACACGGCCATTACAACGATCAACAAGATCGGTCGCATTCACGGCCAGATCGAACTCACACCGAGGTCAGAGAGTTACGGAATGCAGATGCAGACCTACATCACACCGTACGGCACCTTGCAGATCCGCCAACACGCACTGTTCTCAAAGAGCGCGACGTTCAAGGATTGGGGTCTGTTGGTTGACCAGAAATATCTGGTTGACAGGCCATTGATCGGCAACGGCGAGAACCGGGACACCCACTACAGGGACAACGTCCAGAGTCCTGGGGATGACCGCGTGACAGACGAGTGGCTCACTGAGATCGGGCTGGAGCTTGAGCATGAGTCCGTCCACGGCGTAGCGAAGAATATGTCCGCACTCGTGCCTTAATAATTCTTCGACCTAACGTCGGTGTTTAATCGACGCGGGTAACGTAACCTCCTGGTCGGGTGGGCTGCGGCCCATCCTTCCAGGGATGAAAGGAGAAGCAGATGGCTCTAACTTTTACCAAACGTGCCGGGATGCCTCCCTTGCGAGGGGGGCTGATGATGACCGTGTACGATATCACGTTCGACACGGGTGGTCCGACCTGGACGGTTACAGCGGCAAATGTGGGACTTCCTACCAACGGAACCCTCCTGGCCGTAATCCCAGCTGGTGGAACACCGGGGGGATACGGTGTGTGGTGGGATCGGGCGAATGCACTTCTTCGGGCCTATGAGGAGGCTGATGGGGCTGGGGCGATGGGAAGTATCGATGCCGGAGATCTGAATACTACGATCATCACCTGTTTGTGTATCGGCTACGGAGGATAACGATGGCTTTCAAGAAGAAAGTAGTTAGCGAGAGCGAAGAACAGGTTGAGGCGGTTGAGTCGGTAGCCGAGTTCGCTGTCGTATGTAATCGATTCAAGGAACTGAGGATTGGCAAAGAGATAAAGTTCGAGAACGGGTTGTTTAAGACCACCGATCCCAAGGTAATCGCAAAAATAAAGGCCAATGACGGGTGGCGGGTATTCATTCACCTGCGAGATTAAGGAGGAAACGATGCAATTGAAAGGCACGAGAGCGCAACGGAGCGATGTGGCTATGTACAAAGGGGCAGCTCACAACCGGGCGAGTAAGGGTCAAGGAGGCGGGGATAAGACCCCGGCAAAGATGGGGTTGAAGTATCCCAAGCGCAGCCATGTATCCGATGTTGACCACGCCTTTGGACGCACACGGTCCAAGTAATCAAGTCTGTAAAGGAGATAAAGATGAAACAACTCCGTGAGATAGGGATTGTCACGTTTTTCGTGGTGCTACTGAGCGGTTTGATTACCGGCACCCTTCTGATCGCTCAGACAAGTCTCCATGAGGTTCGAGGTGCGTTGGACTTCGTGCAGTTCGATCCCCAGATAAGGTTCGCTGGGAACATGACTGTCGAGAAGAAAGACGGGACCGATCTGTTCGAGATGACCGACATTGGCGGATTCCACATCGTTGAAACTTCAGATGTGGCCGAGACCCCGGACTTGAGTCAAGATGCCGAGGTTGCGTTACTGACCTGCAACGATCAGTTCATCATCCAATACAACAACGGTGGTGTACTCACCTACATAACGCTTGACCTCGACGGGTCAGATACGAGTTGGGCGCAGAGCACCACGGCCCCGACGGGTTGTAGCTTCAATCTGTGATTCGGAAGGAAGGTCACGGATATAGGCTCTATTCGACCTCGAAACCTGGCCGGGCTTTGGGTCCGGTCAGGTCATCGAAGGAAGAAGTAGGGCGGAAAGATGAGAAGCGAGTGGAGTTTTTTAAGAATCTTGGACACTCGAAAGGTGGCCCCGGTAGTTTGAAGGCCAAGGTTCAAAAGAAAAGTTTCCTAAACTAATGTGGCAAACACAACACTCACTTTACTGCAAGCAGCGATGGGGAACTGGTTGGGTGATGTTAATACCACCCGGCTACCCGATGCAATCCGTTTGGACTGCATCAATGCAGCAATTCGATTCTTTCTCCGCCAGTACGATTTAAGATACGGGGAGATCACCGATACCTTCGCCACCGTCGCTTCCACCTACGACTATACGGTCCCGACAGGCTGGCTCCGACCTCATACCATTTGGTACACCCATCCTACTAATAGCTCCACGGTAGTCCTGATTTACCGGGAGAAGGAAGCCTTCGACATTCTGTTTCCAGACACCAGTAAAGAGGATTTGCCAACTTACTACACGGCATGGGGTGCCAATATCCGGTTGGGAAAGACCCCCGATCAGGTTCTTACCCTTAATCGTAATTACTACGGGCTGCTCACCGACCTGGCATCCGCCAATGACTCGAACATATTCACGTCGGATGCATGGGAGGCGATCCTGTTCAAGGCCCTGGAAATCGCTTGTGAAGGTTACGGGATCAACGATAGGCGGTTACCTCAATGGAAAACACTGGCGCGTCAATGGGGGGAACAACTGGTTACCTCTCACGCGAGAGCGAGGACGAGCGGGAGAAAGGCTCAGAGTTCGGAACCGGGATGAGATCAAAAATAGTTAAGGCGATGTTCCTGGCCTGGTTCCTGTTCTACATAGAGGGAGGGAAGGAGTACGTTCTCAAAGTCCCATTCAATAGGGCGGAATGTAACTTTTATAAGGACTTCCATCAAAGATATATACCGACGAATTGGTACGAGTGCATTAACCTGGGCATGGAACAAACCAGGGAGGGGCAGCTCTACCAATCATTCCGAGGACTAATCGTGGATGGCGCAAAGGAAGTTTACAAACCGGGGGGTGGAAATTAAGTGTCATGGACGAACCTATACCGTCGCAGTTTGCGCCCTATGTGGATTGAAACAGTACCCAGCAGAAGCGTTAAGGAATCATATCTGTTTTAGCATGGTCGTGAAGTATTGCCCGATGTGTCACCAAGATCGGCCAGTTTGGATGTTCAATGGAAGGACTCGTGTGTGTTCAACCTGTTATGGAAAAAGGGGTGGCAAGATAAGTGGGAGAAGAAGGTCGAAATGATTTTCCCCCTTCTCGCTGTTACGAGCTTGCTGCTATTTTACACGCCTCTCGTGAACGGGTACGAGTTACCTAAACTTCTGTTCTTGGGGCTGCTCGTAATCTTCGGCCTTGGCTACCTGCTAGAATCTAAGAAAGTCTCCCTCCCGTGCCTGTACCCGATTGCACTGTTCTTCGCGGGATCGGTGCTGTCGGCCTGGGGTGCGCTGAACCACTATGAGTTGGTGCTGGCGTTGTCCTTGGATCTGATGGGGATCTCTCTTTTCTGGATAGTGGTGAATGCGGTCAAGCCTATGGCCATGGAAGGTATCCTGTGGGGGCTGTCTGTGATCGGGGCAACGATAGCCTTGGTATTAATATTCCTACCCGGCGATCAGGGGTCGGTTGGTAACTCCGCTCTGGCCGGTATCTTCATGGTACCCTTCATTCCCATAGCGGTTTACTTGGCCCCGTGGGGATTGATACCGGCAGCGATAATCGGGATCGGGATTTACGTTACAAACTCCCATGCGGCGTTCCTCGCCCTCCTGGTGATAATGGCCGTGATGATCTGGAGGACGGTCCCCGTTTGCCCCAAAACGATTGCCATCATTCCAACCGTATTCGCCTGTCTGCTTGTCTTGAAGATGGGGATCGGTGCAGACCTCTCGATTCGCTACCGGCTTGATTGGTGGAGAAATACCGCACACATGGTGGTCGATCATCCGGTGTTCGGTATAGGGCGCGGTAACTATGTGGTGGTCTATCCTCAGTATGCCATCCTGGGGGACCGGGTGATGCAGGGCCAGGCGAACGTCAATCGCGTAGGGCAGACAATAAAGACCGCGATACACTCCCCGCACAACGATTACCTACAGTTGTTGGTCGAAGCTGGCCCCATTGGCCTGGCGGGGTTCCTGTGGTTCCTATGGATGATGGTTGACAGGTTAAAGTGGAGGACGGTCAGCAAGACAGCAAAGACCCTGGCACTCAGTATGTTGGGTTTCCTGGTAACCGCAGCGTTCCACTTCCCGCTACAGACCGCTTCGGGGATGACGCTGTTTTGGGTACTGAACGGACTTCTATGGGTGGCGAGTGAAAAGAATATTGATACTGACGCTACTGGTTTCCCAGGTGGGATTTTTCCTGGGGAACTTGATGCGGGCTAGAGCGGAGCACTTTTATAGCCGGGCGGACCTCAGACGGGCGATCATATATAACCCGTTTGAGTACCGCTACCATTTTATGGCGGCGAATGCGTTTACGCATATTCGACAGTACAAAGCGGCCAAGGCGCACTACCGGGTGGTACTGGCATTGAGACCTAATTACCTGGATGCGGCCTCGAACATGGCCCTGGTTGAAGCGAAGTCGGGACGGCTGGAATCGGCCAGGGGGATCTACCAGGCCGTGTTGAAAATGTGGCCGACGCACCGAGAGGCGCAAGCGGGGCTAAATGCCGTAACGAAACTTCAGGAGGCTAAGAATGAACAGTTTGACCGGCTCATTGAAAAATATCGGACTGATTAAAGCGGGATTAGCTGCGGTCCTCGCAGTGGTTCTTGCGGGTGCGCTCGTTCACGCGGCATCCGACCAGCTTAAAGCTGCCCGGATGACGAACAGTACCTTGGCCTCGCAGATCGATGACAAGGTTGGGGAGCTTGAAACCGCCCTTGGAATAATCCTTGGCATCACCCTGGACACTAATGTATCTGCCATATTCAGCATTGGCAGCACCGGACTCATCACGGTCCAGTACGATCTCACCTTGCCAGATTCAACGGCCTTAACGATGGGAACAGGAGGTGACGTAGATATCGAATATGACGGGACCGACCTGCTTATTAACCCGGCAGTAGTGGGGTCTGGTGATGTGGTAATCACTGGTGGATCGGTGGAGCTAGAAGACAGCGAGAGCGTTACCCTTGGCACGGGTAAGGATGCCACAGTCCTGTATGACGGCACCGATGTGGTGATTAATCCACGAGTGGTTGGTTCCGGTGGCGTGAAGCTGGATGCCGGGACTTTGTTTATCAAGGAACAGGCCGACGCTGATACGGACAAGGCCGCGTACGGCCAGATCTGGGTCAATACCGCAACGCCCAACACCCTTTTCTTTACTGATGATGCCGGGACAGACACCCAATTAGGAGCCGCCGGTGGCACCGACATGACCGCCCATGCCGTGACCATGGGAGGGGGTACCGCGGGTACGGACATTGTGTGGACGTTCGATGGAGAGAACAACGACGGCGTGTTTAGTTGGATGGAGGATGAGGACTACTTTAGATTATCTGATAATATACAGCTTTTAGACAACGTAGGCATAATCTTTGGAAATGGTTCTGACATGACCTTTCAGTCCACTGGGGCGAACGTCATTGTTAGTGGCTCCGGGCAACTTAGTCTTGATGACACGCAATTAGAGGTTAGGAAAGATAGTACTACTGTTATTCTTGTTGACCGTGGCGTTAACGACGGTACGCTGATTTCTCTAAAGCAAGCAACTTCCGAGGAGGGGAGAATAGATGTTTCTGGAACTACCGTCGGTTATCAGACATTCATGGGTGCTCACTGGGCGCAATTCCTTGGCCCCGTGCCTCAGGTTGAGTTTGGTCATGTAGTTGTTGCAACTGGAGACATAATCCCGCTGAGAACAGCGCAGCAAAATCGCGGACCATATGACATTGCGAAGCTAGCAATGGTGAAAATGTCTTCTTCTCGTGGACAACGAGCAATTTACGGCGTGTATCGTCATCTTGAGAAAGATTCGGAAATGAACAGTGTCTCGTTTGATCGCAAGGGCAACCCGGTTGCCAGTATAGCCGCACTTGGTTTGTTCGTCGTGAGGGTGACCGATACCGCTGGCAACATTGCCAACGGCGACTATCTCCAGACCTCCCCTCGTGCTGGCGAGGCCGAGAAGCAGGTCGACGGTTCCATGGTTTACGATCCTCACCTGATGGATAAAACGGTCGCTAAGGCCCTCGTAAATGTGGATTGGGAGACCGTGAGCGTAGATCCAACGCTTGGCTACAAGTGGAAATTGATCCCCGCAACTTTACACTCAGGATAGAAATGGCTGACACCGCACCTGAAATAGAAATCCCTGAACCGTCACGCGGACTCAGAGGAAACCTTGGCAGGATGAAAGTTCCGCCGGGTTTCGCCTTCCAGATGGAGAACTGGCTTCTCAGGTACGGCGACTTCGGGGTCCGTCCCGGTTTCGGCCAGACGTTCGGGAGCGATATCAATCAACGAGCTACGGGCTTCGCCCAATACAGGGGCCAGGACGGTGAGCTTCGCACGGTGATCGGGACAACCGTGGGATGGCACAAGTTCGATGCCGGGACCGATGCCTGGATTGATATTACCGGCACCGCGCTGACAGCCACCGTAATGCAAAAACAGATTTTCCGTACCTTCAAGAAGGGCGGCTCGACAATCCTCCTGGGAATCAACGAAGCGGATGTTCTACAGGAATGGGACGGGGATGCAGCGGCCTATAATGCGGCGGCTGGATCTCCACCCAAGGCGGTTTGCATGGGTGTGGCGTTTAACCGGGTGCTACTTGGCAACCTTCTAAGCGGATCGACGGTTTCTTCGGTGGCTGTGGAGGTTTCTGCGGATCTGGACTTCGAGAGCGGTTGGGGATCGAACGTCACGCTACTAGCTGACACGCCGGGGGCCATCGTGTGCTTTGCGGAAGCAGGGGCGTTGCAGACTTATGTGATCAAGAAGGACGCGATCTATGCAGCGACGGCGATCAGCGGCCTGGCACCGTTCCGCTACGACATTATCCCCTCCACGGTGGGAATGAGAGGGCCGAGTTCCGCTAACAACATTGCTACCGATTCCAGGGGGTTCCGCTATTGGCTGGGTGAGGACGGTGGAGCGTACCGCTTTGATGGAGTGGGTATCACCGACCTGGGAGAGCATATTCGCAAGTATGTCACGGACAATGGATCATTCGCGAGTTTCGGCAGGTCATTCTCCTTTGTTAATCAGAAGCACAACGAGTTGTGGATGTTTTTCCCTGAGACTGGGAACGCAGACTGTAACCTTGCCCTCCTGATAAACCTAGACAACTTCGATGCCTACCCATTTAGGTTCGATACGCTTCGGTTCTCAGCCGGGATGGCCCTGGACGCGGCCACCGGGCTGACCGTTGGGGAGCTGGCCGGTACGATTGGATCTCAAACCCTTACCATTGGGGAGTTCCAGAGCATTGTGCCGAGAGTCATTGTCACCGACATTAACGGTCAGTCCTACATGGATGTGGGCAACATCGATGGATCTTCGGGGATCATCCACTCCTGGGAGACCGGGATGTTTCAGTTGGGAACCAGGCGAAGCTACAAGCGGGTGGAGCAAGTCGATCATCACTACAAACTATCACCATCGAGTCAGACGGTGAGTGTCCAGCTGGGTTACAGCGAACACGGTGAAGATCCGAGCTACACTGCGGCACAAGATCTCGATGTGGGCGCAACTGGCCCGTACGTCACCGGGCATCGACAGCCGGGGAGGCTGTTCTCCTTGAAGAAATCTGGCACCAACACCGACGAGATTATCTATCGGGGTTCCGTTGCCGGGGTAGAAGTGGACGGGGGAAGGTAATGGCCGAGACCCAACGAGTACCTTTATTTATCAGGATGCCCGCTGCGCCGATTAGTGAAAAGGATCTACTGCGGTGGGCAAGGGAAATCACGGTTGCCCTATCCCAAGATCACATCCTCGTGGTGCGAAGGCTGGAAGAGATCCCATTGCAGGGAATCACCGCAGAGCGTCCCACGGCGGACGGGTCTAGGCGTTTTTTTTGGGACGAGACAACGAGCAAACTCTACTACGATCACGGGGCATGGAGCGAGGTGGGCGTATGAACGCAAAGAGAAGAGAGAAGCCGATTAGCATTAACCGGGCCAGGCCGGTGCCAACAATTCACTACCTACAGAAAGACTCACCGCTTCACCGGGCGTTGATGGGAATGACCCTGGAGCGTATCCGGGGATTTTCGAGGAAGTATCCAGCCACTGATAGCAACGGGGATATCTTGGCCCAATGGGTAGATGAGGACTTCGTTAAACCTGATCCCAAGACAGTGCTTTTCGTTGCAGAGCGTGACGGCAAGATAGTAGCGCATTTTTTCGGTGCCATTATGAAAAACGATCTGGCCGGGGGGAAGCTATATCTCCACCTCCTACAGTGGGAGATGGACCGCAATCATGGTCTACCGAGAGACCTTGAGATGGCGGTATGGGAGCAGATGATGGAATGGGGTCGAATTCATAACGCGGAGTGGGTCTCGCTTGAATGCGATAATCCGAAATTATGTGACCGTTACGAAAAGGAATATGGGTTTACACCGAGGAGAATCGTTATGAGGAGAGAGTTATGAAAAAGGCACTTGGGGCGCATTTATACAGATGGTTAAGGAATCAAGGTTGGCCGCAGGGTTTTAGAATCTTGTGCCATAACTGCAATATGGCTCGTGGGTTTTATGGTCGATGCCCACATGAGCAGTTGCTAGAGGAGGTGGCATAATGGGCGGCGGGCCGAGTGGTGGGACATCCACCAAGAGCCAAGTGGCAACCATTGCCCCTGAGTTGCAGCCCTTTTTTAAGGCTACCGGAGAGAGGGCTGAAGCTTTTCAGGGTGTGGCACCTCTTACTCCGTTCGTATCAGCCAGACCAGCTGGTGTGGCACCCCTGTCGGGAACGGAACGTGCCGGGATTACGGCAACGGGAACCCTGGCCGACAGACCAACTGGAGAGACCCAGGCCCTAGCAAGGATCGGGCAGATTCCTGGCATCACATCCCAACGGGTTGATCCTAGTAACCTGGCCGCACTCTCCCAGCGACGAATAGATCTTTCACCTACGCAAGCTCTGGCCGCACGTAGGGTGGGTGGAGCCGGGATTGAAAACGCGCCAGCAATCCAAGCGGCGAGACTGGCGTTTCGCACGGGAGCGCAACCCAATATCACTAGCCAGCTGACCTTGAGAGGCCTGGGTAGATCCACGGCGGCAGCTCCAGCACTAGCACGGGCGGAAGCGGAGTTTCTATACCCGGCGATCCAAGATGAGCTGGCCAGGGAAGAGCGACGAATTGAACGTGAGCTTGGCGTTTCCACCACAGGTCTGGGTCTTCAAGAGAGAGGCCTTGAGCGCGAGGTGGCGGCAGAGCAAGCTGGCATGGGCCTTGAAGAACGAGGAATCCAGCGCGAACTCGCAGGTGCTCTTGGTGCAGCTCCCCTCCAATTAGCGGCAGGGCAACAGGAGAGTGCAAGGGAGTTGGCCGCACTGGACGCTCAGTTGAGAGCTGGTGGAGTGGAAAGAATTGTGGATCAGGCAACGCTGAACGCGCAGCAACAAGATTTCCTCAGACGACAGTCTTTGAGTGAACAGGCCCTATTTGGCCCGTTGGGATCTGTTCTACCGAGTGCTATTGGACAAGAATCAATAACCAGAACTGAAGGGGGGGGTAAATAATCATGCCACTACCA
>Ga0208183_1000223_pt1 | contig 32911 bp, 49 predicted proteins | sample MalvirDeepMed_51_FD_184251 | JGI IMG/M metagenome (GOLD analysis project Ga0208183, IMG submission 184251) | Marine viral communities from the Global Malaspina Expedition - Malaspina viral metaG DeepMed_51 (SPAdes) (version 2) | ecosystem: Environmental > Aquatic > Marine > Oceanic | place... | reverse complement strand
GCGGGATTAAGGTCTCTCGTAGTAACTCGTCCAGCGGTTTCATCGCTTCACGCAGCCGCGTCTCGCTCAAGGCTACGCGCTGTACTTTTTTGGAGTCTTTATCCGCAAGTGCCAAGGTTAACCGGTCAAGACTGACTGCCCCGCGCAGCTTGGCAGTGGCCCGTTCAAACCGCCCTTGCATCACAGGTTCGTAACGGTCGGCCAGATCCAGAAGTTCCTTACTCATCTTCTCGTTCTACTTTAATCACTTCCTCCGTCGGCGGAGGGAGTTGCTCAGGTTGACGGTTAATTTCTGCCCGCTCTTCTTCAGCGGTTACGTTATCGCGTGCCCACCCGCCTTCCGTGAGCAGATTCCAGAATGTCGCATATGAGATTTCACCCGCTTGGAGCGTCATCAATGCCGTTTGTATCTCCTGGGGCTGTGCTTTGACTTGCAAGAAGTCCTGATTCAGCGTGACAGATGCCGAAACATCCAGCGGGGTAGGTTCCAACCCTGACCACCACCCCATAATCCGCAAGAGTCGTCCCAGGTTTTCTTCCATCGCTTCGGCGACCGTGCGGAGGGTGGCATGCTCTCCGGCATGTCGAGCGAGGACTGCCGTTGCGGTTTCTGCTGCGAGTGTTGGTTGCTCTTCCAAAAGCTTCGCACCCAGGGTCGCCATCTGATGCTGCTTGGCTTCGAGGGCCGTTTCCAAGCTTTTCATGCCCGCGCCTGAATACTCCAGCATTCCCGCCGAGCCATTTTCACTCAACATCCAAATTGTTGAGGGACCGATCTGGAGAATGGAGTCATCGCTACCGCCCTTCATGCCGGACACGTATGGCGTAGGCAACGCAAGGAGATGAAGGCCCTGTTCATGGTCGCAACTATTTCTCCATTCTGAGAGACTGATGTTGGCAAGATCTACGAGTGGTGGTTCTTTTATCCCCACTGAGGCGTAGGACGGCGCGAGAAAAGTAAACGGAATAAAGCTGAGCGGTTCACCCCGTCGCAGCGGTGTAATCTGTTCGCCGTAGGGTTCAAAGTCGCCGCTGTGATCGGCTTTCCTGTAGAGCTGTTGCGTATAGACGCCAGCCACTAACGTCAGCACGCGGTATTGCTCGATACTGTTCACTTTAAACGGATCGCTATCGTCCAGCTCCGTGGGGTATTCTCGAAGCACAACAAGCGTAAGCACGTCGTCGCCATTAAGATTCGTCGTCCGCCAATTGATGACATTTTCAGCGGTATAGCTGACCAGATAGGGACGCTGCTCGCCGTCGGTTACAGTAAGGGCTAGCTCGACCAAGACACCAAGACGACCCATGAGAAGTACTTCGCTCGTAGCCTCCAGAGAGAATGCGGTCATGGTCACGTGCGTTAGGGTTACATCATCGAGCCAAGGTTGTACACGGCTGGGCACGTCGAAACGCGGAGCACGTTGGAAGATGCCACCGACCAGACCGGTCACCGTTCTACGAAGTGCATTGTAAAAATTGCCCCGATTGGTATACGCCGCTTGTGCAGATGGACTTGCAGCGGGGAGTTTTGGAGTGTAGATTTCTCCTCCTTTAATCACGGCATCGCGTCCAGCGTTCACGTCACGCATGCGTCTCCAGACCTTCGAAGCGTCGTCGTACTCGGTCCGTGGGGTGTTGACTGGCACTATGGTTTCCTTCCTAAAATTTTATTGGCCCGTGCTCGAATCTTCTTTTTATCTGCCGCCGTCAAACCTTTCGCCTGATTGAGTCGTGCCAAGGCGTTCCGGGCATGCGCTTTGTCTGGCATGGGGAACCTGTACCGCTTCCCGCCGTTGGTCTTCTGAATAATCGTCGCCGACCGTTTCCGGGCTTTCGCCTTTAAAACTGCCATGCCTCTACTCCCTCGTGGATGGTGTGCGGGTCGTCATTATCTCGTATCAGGGCATACTCTTCAGGGGTGCGACGGTCACGCACATACCCGAGGCAGTCTGTACCGCCGACTGGCATGTCTTGGCACACCTGGGGCCGGTCGTTATAGATGTCACAAGAACCTTCACGGGTTAGTGCGGTGCATCGACACGCAAACCGGAGACGAATCGTTCCCTCGGTGATCGTCTGCCCGTGGAGCATGAGCCATGTCAGTGCATCATTGCTTGGCGGTCGTAGGTCTGTCAACGGTACTTCAAAGACTTCACAACAGGCGCCCCGACACTCGTGACACTTCATGTTATCCCCACAAGGCTGCGTATTGTTTGATGGGTCGAGGGGCGATCCTGAGCTGGTAGAGCGCACCGCTGGCCGCGTCTAACTGGTCTTTGAACTTGCTCCGCTTGTTTGCCACAATTTCATCAAGAAAATCTTTGTTCCAGTCGCCCTTGACGATCTTCACTTTCCCATATGCTTCCTTTGGGGCGGGTCGTGCTTGACTGGCGAGCGGTTTCCAGCGCGTCACTTTGTCTCCAGAAGCGCGAATCCCGTCATAATTAAAGCCAGCCAGGAGCGTGCGATGGGCTGAAATCACGGACTTTCCTGCACTGCCAGGTTCTTGCTCCTCTGCAACATCGACTCCCACCCCGTCTTCTCGTGCGGTGTCCAGCATCCAGCGATCTACCTTCGCCGCTGTCAGTCTATCACGCCGGACGTCTTCGACAATAAAAGTACCTTCAAGCGTCTCGGCCATCAGCACCCCCGCCGTATAAGGTGAGCGTTCGGTTTCCGAACCAGCCGCATCCCAAAAGCGAACCCGCATGACCGGATCAGGGTCGGGCTTATCAATGATTTCGAACCAGCCTCGCTCGAACATCCCGCCAAGTTCGGGTAGTGGATCTTGCGCATGCTGACAACTGAAGTCGACAGGACCAAGCTCCCGCTTCATCGTTTCAACCTCAGCCGTACCGACGCGATCTGGGTGCAGTAAGTCACCTGTCTCAGTACGAGGATCAGACCAACCAATCGGAGATGTCCATTGACGTGGGATGTATTCCGTCGGGAGTTTTAAACAAACCCAATCCCCTTGCTCTAAGAGCATCGCGGCGAGGTCGTCTTGGTGGCCGCGCTGCATGATCACGATCTGACGTCCGAATTTCGGGTTGTTCTGGCGACTAGACCAGACCTTTCTAAACCACTCAATATCCGCGTTTCTAATCACGTCAGACGCAACGAGTTTTAAATTATGCGGGTCATCCAGGACAAGCACGTCACCACCGCGTCCAGTTGCCGAACCGCCCACACTGGTGCTTATCCGATACCCTCCCTGGTCGTTGGCATAGAAGGACTTCGTCGCCTGGTCGGTAGATAATTTCACACCCCATCGGGATTGATACCATGAGGATTCCAACACGTGGCGCGATGAGGTCGAAAACTCCAGAGACAGATCGCCCGAGTACGAACTATAGAGGAAACGCGTACTCGGATCGCGTGTCCAGGCCCATGTAGGAAATGCAACGGATGTCGTGATGGATTTTCCCGACCGAGGACAGACGTTGATCAAGAGCTTTGGAATATCACCTTCGAGGACAGCGGCCTCGTGCTCACAGATCGCGCCTAAGTGCCAGGAGTCGAGAAACGGTGTCGATGGCTCAATCACTGGCCACATGTTTTTTAAGTAGGTATGCAGGGACCGACGGCCAAGTTCGGCTTCTATTGCCAGGAGATCGGAAAGCTGCGTCGGGTCAATAAAGGGCAAGGAACACTTATTAAAGCACCGGAGCCTTTAAGATGTCAATTAATATATTAATTATATTCTTGACTTTATAGTGTAGGTATATAATAATTACGTGATGAACAAAACAGCCCAAACTATAAGGATAAAACAATGACCCATGTATCAAGAGACACTCACATTAACGCCATTACCTCGAACTGCTCTTCAAAAACCACACGCACAGAGGGCACCCTGAAAGACATAGAAAATATTGTCAAAAAATGGGAAGCCGAGAGCCACAACCCATCTATGCCGCACAGCAAACAAGAACGAATCGTCGCCGTATTTACTAACGAAACAGTGTCAACCGTTATTTGGCATGACGTTGATGAGAATGGCAACAAACGACCAGCGACCATGACTCAAGAAGAAAATAATTATGAGATGCGATGGAATTATCGTGAAGGATTTTCGAGCCGAGTGAACTTAAGAACGAACAAGATGGAAGATTACAGCTAAAAATAATCCAAACTGAAGAGGAGAATCACGATGAAACTTACCAAACGCGAAAGACAAGAGATTCTGGACAAAGCCAATATGAAACCCGATTGGAAAGTAGCGATGGATGCAAAACGGAAATTCCGTGAATCACCAGAAGGAATCGCGTTGAAGAAAAAGAAGGATGACGAACGTAGACAGCAAGAGACCGAAGATTACCGGGAAATGCTAGAGGCTGCAAGAAAATTTGTCATCGACAACCCCTATTATTTCCCACGAGCATTCAGGGAAGTGGTGAAGCAAGTTGGCCCATTAGAAGTCGCCCGTCATCAGTTTGGTGACACAGGTAAATAATGTTCCACGTGGAACAAAAAAAGGAGACAAACAATGACAGAGAACCCGAACTACCAAACGGTGGATTACTTTGACAGAGCACGTGGCGGAATGGACCAGAGGAACGAAGCGACAAAGATCCGCGTTTCGACAGTCCGACATATTGATCCGCTTGTCGGCAATGTAAGTACTTATCTTGTCGAAACAATTCGTATCAAGGACGAAGGTGACTGGGGATTCATTGAAGTCGCGACAAAGGAAGGGAACCTTAGAGTTGTGTTGCCACCTAAAGTTACCAACGTCATTGCACGACAACGTGACGCACTGACAACAAAAGTCAGGAGACGTATCGGCCTAGAACAAGCAGCAGATCGAAAAGAGCAAGGCATCGAACCGTTCGGCGGAAAGCAGTTCACGAAAAAGAAACGCACAGCCTAATTCTACTTATTTGCTAGCATCATCAACCACGGGGTCATTTGACCCCGTGGTTAAAGAGGAGAAGTAACATGAATTTATCTGACTACGATGACCCAATTACTAGTTACATCGAGACGTTCACGATACCTCAATGGATTGAACAGGACATTACACCAAGCACGGTCGCTGCTATTCTTCAGGGAGGCTGTGAGAGTGGGGCGTATATGCCAGCCGTCACATATTACCAAGCGGATAAAACGATGAGTGAACAAGGTGACAACGTCCTGGAGTACATCGAGAACGCAATGGGAGAAATTCCCCAACCACAGAATGCGACCAGCTGATCAGGGATGGCCGTGTTCTACCTGTCTGTAGCGGTTGAGCTATGGGCCTCAGATATTGAACAGATGTTAATCGAAACCTTACCAGAGGAGAAGGAGTAATGCTTGAAGCTTTTGTTGTTTTTTGTATTTGCGGCCTAGTCTATGCCGCGCTAGAAGTCAGCTATCACGCCCTATTTGATGAGGAGGACTGATGAGAAGAATTCCAGACTCTAACCGTCAACGCGCCTACCTCGAACTCCTGTCGAAGCTTCCTCCAGTGAAACCGCCCCGCCTCACGGCCCCAGTGAACGCCGACCATCGACGAAAATTTACACACCGCCACGACGGACTTGACGCCAGGCACTACTATCAAGCCGTGTACCTTCAGCAGCACCAACTCGACCGCCGTTAGTGCACCGGCGTGTTATCGTCTACGTCGTCAGCTTCGGCGAAACGTTCAGCCACCTGACGCGCTCTGGTTTGGAGTTCCGACAGACTCAGCTGCGATAGATCAGACTTGTCGCTATCAATGGTGAGTGTGGAACCAACCCCCAAACCAGCGCGATCTAGGATACCCAACGCAGCTCTAATCCTTGACGGCCACTCGTCACACTCCACAAGACTGCGATAGAGGACAGCGAGTGCCGGATCAATCAACGCCACCATCTTTCTCTGTGCTGCCGCCTTGACTGCTGGGATACTGCCGCCATGTGACACGCAAACCGTCCCGCCAACTATAGGGGTATTCTTACACTGCTTGCCGGTCGTCTTCGATTTCGCGGTACACCGTAATGGTTCGGCCATGATTCCTCCCTACTCAATGAATGATAAACACCGATTCAACCAACCTGTCAAGAATACTAATTGATCGGGGTGCTTCTTTACGTGACGTGCGAGACGAAGCGAGCGAGTAATGGCCAACTTGTTCCCGATGTTTGGGCGTTTCTTATACGCTGCTAATGTCTGAGGCCCGATCACCCCGTCAGCTGGAACGCCTAGCACTTGTTGTAAATCTTTGACCGCTAACCTCGGGCCGGACAGGACAGCATTATCAACCAATTGTGCCGCGAGTGGCTCGTCCAGCAAGAGTTGAATACCGTTTTGATTGACGTAGCGTTGCCGGAGTAACTTAAGCGCATTTTCGCGCTTGAACAGTTTTAGCTCACGACGGGTGCAGCGTTTCCCTTTCCAATCCTCAAGTGCTCTCAAGGTGATCCCACCCTTGGTCGGGCCGCCCTTGTCGTTCGGGTGCTCCGTGTAGGTCGGCCACCCTTCAGCCTTTAAAACTGCGTCCAGAATTTCATCGACGGTGTGTGGCATGGATGTCTTTCCGGATACGTTGGAGAAGTGTCAGCCGAGGCTTAGTGCAGTCTCTTACATCTGGGACGAGTGGGTGCTGTCTGTCCCAATCTAATTCTGCGAGATTCACTACCTGAGTCTTTCCAGTTGGTTGGTCTCGTACTGTCACTGTGGGTGTGGTGCTCATAAGGTACTCTTCAGCCGCACTTTCTCAGAGAGGATACGCGGCGTTGTATGCTTCCACTTCACATGATGATGTAATCGCCGATGCGTGTCTCCCATAGGCCGTATTGTAACCGATGAGGGGTGATACATGACGCTATAAAAAGATTTGACATACGTCCCCTGCTCTCGATAGACCTCAGATAATCCGCCAGCCGAGGACTGCGTTCCGACTTGTGTTAAGGAACAGAACGGGACCGTAAAAAATAATTTTCCGATGCTGCCTCCATGCACGTATGTATTCACATCTTCGTTGAGCCTGCCAATGAAGTGAAACCGCCGCTCGGTGGAGCAGATAAAAGAATTCATGCACTTCCGAGAGAGTGTTGGCTTCGTAGCTGTTTGGTTCTCTTTTCCGCCGATATAATCCCCACCTTGTGCTAGGGCAAGACTCTCTGCCGGGATTGATTGATAAAGAGTGAGGAGTACATCAAAGACTCGATCAAGATTCGAAATAGGTTTGGGGCCGATACCTTCCTCGTACACCCGATAATCAAAATTCAAATAGTCATCGTCGAGTTGTATAAAATACGTATAGTTCAACTTCTTGGCAATCTCGAAGCAGGCGTTCCGGGCATAGACGCTAACTTTGTTATAGGTGAAGTTATCACCCAAGTTGAAAGTGCTGGCGATGGCTGCCTTGTTGAAGACCTCGACGTGCGGAAAATTTTTACGATACGCATCTCCTTGTGTATCTTCATCATCGATGACGAAAATAATCTTGCCCGTATACCCGGCGCGATGAAGAGCCCGCACAGTTTTAACCTGCTCAGCCCGCCCATGCGACAATATAAAGACGCAGAACTTAGGGGCGGTCATCCTTGGCCAATTCTTGAAACTCTTCATATAGTTTTACGAAACCTTTTCCTCTGGACTGAAGTAGTCCGAGACGCTTAGACCTGCCTCCAGATCCTCGGCGAGTTGGTCTACATCCCACTCGGCTAACTCTGCTGTCCGGTTGTCATAAATGGCCAGGTCGCGCTTCTGGTTCTCGCTCAGTCCGGTACGACGCACGGCTATGACCTCGTCACCCTCGGCCTCGACTACTGTGACCTTGGAGAGTCCCGCATTCGTCGCGGCTTTAATGGTGGCATTGCCTGCAAGCACGATATCGTCCTCGTCGATGACAATACTTCGTCCCGTGCCAACCTTCTCTATGGACTCCTGAAGCATGTCCAGATTCCGGGCGGTATGTTTACGGCGGTTCTTCGGGTCTGGGACTAGGTCGGTTAGTTTCATGTGGGTTAGTGTAACATAGCTGAGCCTATAGGGCAGAGCGTTAAAATTTTTTAAATTTTTTATATAGGTCTAGGGGTGCTTTTTTTGGGCGATTGTGTGGAGGGCCATGACGGCATGTTTTAGCTAAAAAGGGGGGGTCACCCCCTACCTGACACCCGTGCCACGAATTCAGGTTAACGTAATAGCCATTATCAGACCCAGTAGCCATAACCCCCTTTAGAATCAACACGTTACAGGCATATAGCGCCGTATAAATGCCCTCATAATAGGTTTTTACCTCTTAAATGGCCCAAATTAAGGCTTGGAAAACCTTATAAGCCAAAATAATTTAGTCTCTAGAACCTAAGTGAACCAGGGTAATTTAGCCCGCTTCTATGAGAACGAGACGAATCGAGTAGAAAGGAAAAACACTCAATGAAATCGGGGTATAATACGCTATAATAAAAACTATAATAACTTTTTGGCTAATCGATGCCTATATTTATTACCTATAATACTATTATAAGTATAATATACATATCCAACATGGTAAGGGTAGGGGTGAGCGGTAAAGCGTAAAAGGTTGGCAGGGTTCGATTATAGTATTATGGTGAGTATGTTGTGTAGAATCAACGACTTACGAGAAGAAGCGAGATATTATGATGTATTATGGTAGGAGTTTCTCCACGGCAAAGCCCGCAGGGAGTAAGACAATATCGATGGCGCGTGTGCCACCGGCTTTCTTCTCGGCATGAATGATGGGCGTGAACTCAACCGCCTGCCCTTCACGCGCCTGGTCAAAGTCGAGCGGATGGGTAAAGGCTCGCGCATGTCCAAAGCGACTAATGTTGTCGTCGCCCCGAATGAAACAGAAGCCCCGATTAGGGAGCAGACGGATGATGGTCCCTCTCATGTACCTCCTGAATATACCGCACCAGCGCCCCGTAGTCGAATGACCCGTCACTCACCACCAGGCCGAGCTGTCGCCAGTGTGGAAAGTCGGTCGGTGGACAGACGCGAATTTGGCGCGGCCACTTCCCATTATGCCCACGGCGGAACACCACATAGCGACAGAAGAATCCACGGGTGTTGAGCTGCTCGCAGAGATACTGCTGGACCTTCGTGGTCTTGCAGTAGGGATCGGCGTACTTCACCTCCCACCACGAGGTATGCCCGGCGTAACTAATAGACAAGTCAGGAATGCCTTTCGTAAATTGGTCTTCATGCCGCAGGGGCAGCGCGTCGGGCAGGTCGGTTTGAAGGGCGTGCATCAACGCACGCCGCACGGTCGCTTCAGTCACACGCACCCCAGGTCTTGCCGACGCTCACATCCCAGAGGAGGGGAATGGTCGTCTCAAGGCTTTGGGTATTGAGAATCTTCCGCACGGCCTCCGCACAGTGGGAGTCCGGGCAATCGCCGTCGACTTCGTCATGGACGGTAAATCGCAACAGGAATCCGGTCGATTTGCGTTGAGCATGCAGCTCAACCAATTTGAGTTTCATGACATCCGCAGCGGTGCCTTGGATTTGACGGTTCAGCGATTTGTAGGTCTGCGAGGCATCTAGCCGGGCACGGCGTCCCAGCGCGGTCGTCACAAACCCGTCCCGCTGCGCGTGGTGGGTGGCGGTATGTAACATCACTGAGACTTCAGGCAGAACACGGTCGTAGAGCTGCATCACGTCGTTGGCGGTCTTGAGGAGAGGATGGTCCGCACCGGCATGGGTGCGGATGAGCGTGGCGTATTGGTCAGGAGTAATCAGACCCAGCATGGAGGCAATCCGTGCCGTCCCGCCACCGTAGAGCTTCGCAAAGTTCAGGGTCTTGAGATCCTTGTAGAGTAAATCAGGTTTGAAGGCTTTCATCTGTTCCCACACGACATGATGGAAACTCATGGCGGCATCCTCGCCGTATGCTTTGAGCACGGTAGGATTTTGGGCCTGGTCGGCAAACAACCGGTATTCAATTTGTGAGGCATCCGCCGAGAGCCACTGCCCAGATGCCGGACGATGCAACGAGCGAATCAAATACTCCGGTCCCATCGCTTCGGTTTGTTTGGCGACGCTGGGGACTTGTTGAATATTCACACCGACATGCCGCATGAGGGCTGACGAACTAAACCGACCAGAGACCGTCCCGCCCTCATCGGCACGCAATTGATGCAGGGCATAGCGTAACAGTCCCGAGGAATCAACAGACGCCTGATACTTCAGCAAGTACTTACTCCGGAGGCTGGCGAGTTTCCTGGCCTCGCACACCAGATCGGTAATGGGGTGATGGTAGGCACTTAACACGGCATTGGTAAATGAGGGCCGCCCGTCTTCTGTCTCGGTAATGGGAAGCTGAAGTTTCCGACAGAGCAACGCCAGATGCTGCGGGCTGGCGGGGTTGACATTCATGTTCGACGCACGGTAGATCCGCCATAAGAGCCGCAAGTAGTCCTGCTCGCTGGCGGCGGTCCAGGTCTCGAGCTGTTCCAGGTCTAGGGGGCAGCCGTTCTTCTCCATTTCACAGACGACCCAGAGCACCTGATTTTCGAGCAGTTTGACGCGCTGCAAGCCTTCGTCGGCGAGTCTTGGTACAAACAGTTTCTCCAGGTCCCAGACTTGACGAGAATCGGCCAAAGCTCTAGGGGCCATCTCCGATGAGTGTAGCTCTGCAAACCGTGAGGCATCCAGGTGTAGTCCGATTTTCGTTTCGCCAAGGAAGTCCCGCACCAAGCGATCCAGACTAAACCGCTGCCTATGGTCGTCTAAGAGGGCTGCACTGTGTGCGACGTCCCCAACGCTGCATCCCTGTTCTTCTAGGTCCACGCCCCACTCTCGCATGAAGTGAAGATCGAACTTCAGATTGAGTCCGAGAAGATGCTTGCCACGAAGTTCCCGCCGCGCCCATTCTTTGACTATAGACTCGTCAAGATTCCCGCCACTATGCCCAAACGGGAGGTACTGCGTGCCTTTCGCCGTGGTAATTGAAATGCCGATGGGCCGGTCGTCTTCCCACCATTTGAGACCTGTGGTTTCCAAGTCAATCGCGACCGTGGATAATCCTTCAAGGGATGGCGGCGCGCTGGGTGTCCATGAGGACGGCGGCGCGGGAAAGGGCAGCGTGCTCGGCATCACCCTTCAAACTCATCCAGCGAGGCAGTCAGTTCATTGACCTTCTCACGTAGCGCGTCGGCCTTATGGAGTGCCTTCGACCCGAGTTCTTGCTTCCGTTGAATGCGCTGCTGGAGCAGTTCAATCCGTCTTTCCGTATCTTTGGGATCAAGATTATTCCGTAACCGGAACACGTCACCCTCAGATGAGGTCAGCGTGATCGTATTGGGCACCGTGCCACGTTTAAACATCCGTTGATTACACGTAACCGAGGCCTTCACGCCTGGTCTTCGATAGACCCAGTCGCCGTTTTTGGTTTGTCCTTCCCGCCGCATTAAAGTTATTTCACTTTCGCCAATCATATAGGTTCCTCCTGTTTTGATTATACCATGTACCGCACTAATTATATAAAGTTTAAATTAAATGTATACATTGACGGAGTAGTGTAGTATAGTGACAACTAACAACGGCGACATTTTTCACGTTGTTCACACGTAAGCCGAAAAAGAGGGGCTTTTATATGGGAAAATATACGAATATCGCTGCCCACCTGACGACAAAACCCGAACCATCCGACTTCCAAGACCGCGTGGATGCCATCAAGCGCGAGGTTCAGGACACTACACCCGCCAAGCTTGCTAACGCGCTCATTAAGATCCGCGCCGAAAAGGAAACCGTCAAAAAAGCGCTCTCAAGAATTAACGTGCGACTCGTCGCGCATGAGCAACTCTTGACGGAGGCCTTCGAAGAAGCGGGCGTCACCACGATTAAATTGGAATCGGGTGCGTCTGTCTCCACGCAAGTCAAACCTTACGCACGAGTCCAGGATCGTGCGGCGTTTCGCCAGTGGTGCATTGACCACGGGTTAGAGGCTGCGCTGGTCTTGCCGTGGCAATCTACGAACGCGCTGGTTGCGGAACGACTCATGGATGGACTAGCCGAACCTGATGGTATCGAAACTTATAAACAAACCACCGTTGTTCTCAGAAAGGGGCGAAGCTAATGCCTGCCGAAAGATATTGGCTCCCTTTTGAGGAAGCCAGAGACTGCATCAGACGGATAAACCTACCTAATGTCGCAGCTTTTAAGAAGTGGGGACGGTCGGACGAACGACTAGAGCGAATCCCCCTAGTACCTAGACGCGCTTATCGTTCTGAGTGGGTAGACTGGTATGACTGGCTAGGGAAAAAGAAGGCCGGGACAGCCTGGATACCTTTTGACGAGGCCAGAGCCTACGTTAGAGCTTTAGAGTTTCCATCTCGTGTGGTGTTCCTGAAGTGGACGAAGTCGAACGAACGTCATACGGGCATCCCTACGAATCCTGAGTATGTGTACCGTTCGGACTGGGTGAGCTGGTTCGATTGGCTTGGGAAGTCTGGCACTTACTGCCGAACTGACTGGGCGTCTCGGCGGCTCCCTTTTGAGGAAGCACGAGACTACGTCAGACGGTTAAACCTATCTAATGTCGCAGCTTTCCGCAAGTGGTGCAAGTCGAGCGACCGTCATAAGGGCATCCCTACGAGTCCTCATGTTGTTTATCCTTCGGAGTGGGTGAACTGGAACGACTGGCTTGGAAAACCGCAGCCTATGCGGTGCGCGTGTGGATATCTGATAAGCGCGAATTCTCGGAAGGCACGAAAGAAACACGGAATCCTGGTTATAAATAGACGCAACAAAAAAAGGAGAAGCTAATGTCTAGCACAATCAAAGTAAAACGCACGGTCGAAGAACAGTGTGAGATTTTCACGTTTCCGACGGAGAAGGATCGAAAGGAGTTTATCAAGGATCTAAGAGCGCATGATTCTGAATATCCCTATGCTACGAATATGGACCCGGATAAAAGCGAACCCGAGCGGTATCTAGTAGCCGTCCCAGTCGAGCGGTATAACTTCGTAACCCAAGGAGAAAAAAATGTCTAAAACACTCACGACCACCACGGGAAGCGTCCCCGCCGTCATGGGGCGCGGCCCCGCTGAAGGGACCGAACATTTGACCAGCGACGACGTCCATATGCCGCGCCTGGTCTTGGCGCAAGCCATGAGTCCACAGCTCAACAAAGCCAATCCAGAATACATCGACGGATTAGGCGTCGGGGATTTGTTCAATTCTGTCTCAGGCCTCGTGTATGGTCCAGGGCCGTTGACCTTTAGTGTCCTGGTATCACATCCACCCCGAGCGATAGAGTTTGCTCCGCTCAGTGACGGCGGTGGGGTGCTTGATCCGCACGTGCCGCTGACCGATCCGCGCCTGCAGTGGGGGCCGAATGGAGAGCACCCGCAGGCGACCAAGTTCTACGACTACGTGCTCTTTCTCTATGACTCAGAAGAAGTAATCGCGCTCTCCCTAGCACGGTCAGGTATTAAAGCCGCGAAGTCGTTGAACGGGTTGATCATGATGCGCGGTAGTGCAATTTATACTGGCGTGTATACGGTAACGAGTGTGCAGGCCACCTCGAAAGAAGGTACCTACATGACGTGGAAGTTCAGAAACAACGGCACAGCTACCGATGAGCAGGCGGGACGGTTTCATGATCTTCATGTAGCGTTGAAAGCGACAGATACACCGCATGAACCTCTGGTACCGGATGTCTAAACCCTGTCCGTACTGTTCCAATGATGATCCGAGCTTATTGGAGATCGGAAAACTGTTCACCCTCTGCTTAGTCTGTAGTCGTACCTATGAATATCAAAAAATTCGCACAGACGTACCTGGACCACGGGTGGCAGATTGTGCCACTCGTGAAAAAGTCGAAGAGAGTTAGCAAGGCCGGATGGATTGGGCTGGAGTTTACCGCCGAGGATTTCCAAGACGGCGACAACATTGGCTTACGGTCCGTCGATGGGTTGGTCTTTGTCGATCTGGATTCCCCTGAAGCGGTAAAGATGGCCGACGAGTTTTTACCCACCACACCGAGCGTCTACGGACGCCCATCCAAACCACGGTCGAAGCGGATATATAAATCAGTCATACCTAAAACGATTGCCTACCGAGACTCTGATCGGACAACGCTTGTGGAGATCCGCTCGAATCATCAAGACATGGCCCCGCCGTCAGAGCATCCGAGCGGTGAAGTATTGGCGTGGGAGAGTGACCTTGGCAAACCTGGTGAAGTGGATGCACCTGTGCTTATACGGTGCGTAAAGCTGCTAGCTAGTGCGGTGCTCATTGCTCGCCACTATGCGCCAAGTGGAGCAAGACATGATTGGACGCTCGCGCTCGCTGGCACCCTGAAGCAGCGGGGTGTTACTGAGGAAGAATCCGTGTTAATGATTCGTGAGGCAGCGCAATGGAGCCGGGATGATAAGTGGACCGACCGCTTGCGGGAGGTCTCGTCAACCTTTGCACACTCTGATGATGAGCCTATTACAGGCGGAAAAACCCTCAAGGAGATCGCTACGGGTGGACTCGCCGAGTCACTGATCAAACTCTGGGGTAGGACACCGGCGACCAGTGACAACGCCTATGCACTCAACAGCAAAGGGTTTCCCGATGCGCGCAGCATCATGAATATTACGCGAGCGTTGACACGGTTGGGTGCGGATCTGACTTATGATTCGTTCGCACGAAAACCCTTCATCAACTATAACTCGGCGTTTCGGGGGACCAGCTATGCGGGCCTCCTGGATGACGACATCGCGACGGACCTGTGGATTGATGTAGACCTTAGCGAACAATTCCGACCGACGCAGCAATTTTTCTTTGAGGTGGTGCAAGCGGTGGCGCGGCAATCGTCGTTTCACCCGATCCTTGATTACTTCAAGACGTTGACGTGGGACGGAGAACCACGAATTGATACCTGGCTAACAGTTTCCGCACAGGCGGCCAACACACCTTACATCCGTGCGGTGTCGGCGCTTGTGCTTCTTGCGGCGGTGCGGCGTATTCGTCAACCTGGGTGTAAATTTGATGAGATGGTGGTCTTAGAGCAAGCTGACCAAGGGAAGAACAAAAGCACCGGCATCCAACTCCTTTGTCACGATCCTAAATGGTTCTCGGACGACCTGCCGCTTAATGCAGATTCGAAATCCATCATCGAGCGGACCGCAGGAAAGTGGATTGTGGAATCTAGCGACCTGGCCGGAATGCGTGCCTCTGATCATGAAACCCTGAAAAGCATGTTGAGCCGTCAGGTGGATGGACCGGTGCGGCTGGCCTATGCACGTATCCCCGTCGAGCGTCCACGGCAATTCATTATCATCGGTACTACAAATTCCAATCAGTATTTGAGTGACATCACCGGCAACCGGAGGTTCTGGCCGGTGTCCATTAAAGGGTTCGATGTCTCGTGGCTGAGAACCAACCGTGATCAGCTCTGGGCAGAGGCATGTGTGCGAGAGGAACAAGGAGAACCGATCCGTCTCGATCCGAGTCTCTGGAGGGCAGCATCGTCACAACAAAGTCAGCGCGTCTTCTCGCATCCGTGGGTGGAAGCTATCGCCGAAGAGTATTCCGCGAGGGAGCCTGGCGTTCGCCTCACGCCCGAGGACATCTGGAATTTTCTCGCGGTACCGATTGACCGGAGAACGCTGGCCGGGAATAAGTTTGTGGCCTCTGCGATGCAAGCAGTTGGGTATCGTCGTATCACAATGAGTATATGTCTACAGTGTGATCTACAAGCTGAGCGATGCCAGTGTAAAACAACACCAAAACCCGCACGAAAGGCGGTACTGGGATGGGGCAGAGATTAGATTTTACCGCGTGTCCATTTCCACCAAAAGCGCACCAGAAGAGCGCGGTGGAAAAGATTGTCCGCGAGCCGTATGTCTTTCTGACGGACGAGATGGGCATGATGAAGACGAAGACCGTCATCGATTCCGCTTCGATGCTCTATTCGCAAGGGATGATTGATCGCGTGCTCGTCGTCACAACCGCCGCGACGCGGGACAACTGGGCGGATATCGAACTTGGACAACTCGTGACGCATTGCTGGCCGACGTTGTCAAACTATATTAACGTCTGCGGCACGCGCTCCCATTCCTACCACTGGGGCGATGTGCGGGCCAAGAAAAACGATCCCGAGCTGGAGTGGATAATCACGAATTACGAATGGCTGCGGTATGGCCTGCGGTCGCGCTCTCGGTTTATCACCGAACGTCTGAAACGCTTCATGGACCAATGCGATACTCGAACACTCTTAGTGCTTGACGAGTCCACGGCGGTCAAAAATCCCACGGCGAAACAAACCCGTGCGTGCATGTGGCTACGCAAGCGCTCCGGGCGCGCCGTCCTAATGACCGGCACACCGATTGCTCATAGTCCTGTGGACTTGCTCTCACAAGCAAACCTCCTACACCCCTCGATTTTGAGTGACCGACCAGGGGAGTATTTGAACTTGTTGCAATTCCGATCTCGGTATTGTGTGATGGGCGGGTTTCAAGGTAAACATGTGATCGAGTTCCGCAACCTTGAAGACTTGCAACAACGCCTCAAACCGCACACGTTGCGACGAGAAAAGAAAGATTGTCTTGATCTTCCTGAAAAGCTTGATCCCGTCATTCACACCGTGACGTTAACGCCTGAGTCGTGGCGCTTATACAAAGAAATGCGAGAGCATGCGATTGTGCAATTAGCCTCGGGGGATGTATCCATCGCGAAGCAAGCAGTGGTGAAACTGATTCGCCTGTCGCAACTCACCTCGGGGCATGTAGGAGGCGTTGGCGAGAAACCTCAAGAGACCGGTTCAGAAAAGATTGATGCGCTGGTGGCATGGCTGACCGAGCGCCTAGAAGAAGATCCAACGTACAAGCTTGTGGTGTGGTCACAATTCCGCGCTGATGTGGCACGACTTGCCGAGGCACTGAAACCGCTCCCCATAGAGATCGGTCTTCTGTGGGGCCAGACGTCCACGGGAGAGCGCGAGCACGCGCTGAGGCTCCTACACCCTCAGACGGCACCCAAAGGCGCGGCAGTAGTCCTGGGGACGCCTCAGACCGGAGCCTTTGGCATTACCCTCGCCGCTGCACCAAATGTCATCTACTTGAGCAACTCCTACTCACTCAATATTCGCCAACAGAGCGAGGACCGCAATCATCGACCAGGACAAACCCGCGCCGTCTCGTATTTTGATTTCATCACCGAAGGTCCGAGAGGCCAACGGACCATCGATCATCTCGTCTTAAAAGCCTTACGCAAGAAAAAATCCCTGGCTGACTGGACGGCCTCGGCGTGGCTTGAGGCGCTCAAGATTCAACGCACTGACTAGCGGTCCATTGTTCGCACGGCACCATACGCACGACCGCCTCTGGCTTTACTCATGCCTTTCGATTCATCACGGCGTGCTTTAAAGCTTTGGGATTTTTTCCCACGTCTCGCGCCCAAACTTTCATCGAGTCGGCTGTTGTAGCCTTGACTTTTGAACCGGTATGATTTTCCACCTTTAGGCATTACTCCTCCTTTGGTTGTTTCTTCGCGACAATGTTTTCGAGCGCCACGAGTGCCCGCATGACTTGACGCACGGCGATATTCACCTCTTGATCGTTCAGCAGGTCACGGTCCAGTCCCGCCTCCACGGTCTGAAGCACGGCATGCACCATACCCACCGCCGCATCTTCCTTCTCGACGCCGCGCCCTTTTCCCTTGATGAACGTTTCGACCGCACGCACACAACTGAGCACATACGGCAGGAGTTTCAGTCCGACATTGATCCACTTCATCGGTCATCCTTTGGACTGACAAGTTTGCGTTGGATGAAAGTCATGATAGTAATCACGGTGGTAATGGTGATCGTTAATTCCGTGGGTTCTAGTTCGAGGCCGAAGGCGGCAAACAAGGCCACCGCCACGCCGACCATTCCGCCATAAACAACGGGTTCCTTCTTGGGACTTTTGATCATTCGCTTTACCTCTCTGATAACTCGTTTCCGTTTCCGAGTATCTGACACCCCGAGACGATTTTTGAGAATGTCTTCCGTAGCTGTACCGACGACCCACGACGTCAACCACTTCATGATTTTTTCTGCCTAATAAATTCAAGCAGCACCGCCATCGCGCCCACGCCTCCGAGGGTTCCCGCTTCGCCGTCTAAGGCCATGTCCCAACTCGTGGCCGTGATGAGCTGGAGGCCCAGCAACGTGATGCATAAAATCCCAATCCGAGCGAGTCCCCAGATTGGATGATCTGGCCGTGTCATGGTGTACCTCGAAACATCGCGAATAGGGTGGCGATGAGCGTGGACACGAGCGCCCCGAAGGTTGTGCCCCAACGCACGGCGATCGACTTGGCTGCTTGCTCGCCTTGTTGGGCGCGATCTTGAAGTACAGCGAGGGAGATTTTACATTGGCTAATGTCATCTCTAAGCTGGTGCAACGTCTTCCCGTGAGCGCGTAAACTTTCCATGACGAGGCGTTGCGATTGATCCCAGTCGCCGTTACTAGGCATCCGCTAACCTCTGGATATAATCCGCAAGGAGATCATCAGGATCTACTGACGTGGCCGCAGCAACCGCCTGCACCATTGCATAATCCTTATCAGTAAGGCCTGTCGTTGCGTGATAAATTCTATAGGCCTCTTGCGCTGTAGTCTGGTCGGCTTCTGATACGGCTGCGATTTCGGCCTCTGTGGGTTGGTCGCCGTAACTGGCATCCGGTGGCGTCCAATCACGGATAAAGGGCTGACCGTCGATCCCCTGTTCGAGTTCATAGACACAGGAATCATCATGCGGATCATGGTAATGAGGATCACAGCCACGTGCGTCAATAATGTGATCAATGCAATTCTTATAACTCATGCGTACGTCCTTTTGACTAAGAGCGCATTAAAGCAACATAACAACGGCCCTTCATCCATGTCAACAGAAGCGGCGGCGATGGCCGGCTTACCATACAAGGCGATCACATCACCCGCATCGAGAAGGACTTGCGTCTGTGCAAATCCGCTAGGCCGTCCAGCGTCTTCTTGCCAGGTGATATAACTAGAGGCCCAGCCGGTCCCTTGGCTGCCATTTAAGTAATAACTAAGATGAAAGGTATCACCGGAGGCTGTGGAGTGGAACCGCATCACTGAGTTCAATTGATAGATCCCCGCATAGCCCACAGGTACGGTAAAATTTGAGGAGCTACAGGCGTTGGCTGAGTCGATTAAAACCGTGTCTAGTGCGATCTGTGTCCATGTATTATCGTTGGCGGAGGTATCGCTAGCGGGATAGTAGGAAGCCACCACCGTAGATCGTTCTTCTGTGATGTACCAGCCGGTACCGTCACACGTCATTGATACATGATCAAATTCGAGGAATAATTTTGTACTGGCAAGACCGTTTATGAGCTCGGACGAATGACCATCAACAATTACAATCCCAGTTGATTTTCCCGCAGAAAACGTCGCGTCAGCAAGAACCACATTTACGCGATATCCCGCAAGGCCAGAGGCAGCTGGCAGCACAATCGTCACGTCACTTCCGCCGGTGGTATCAACCTTGACCGTGACCACCCCACCCGCAAAGTCTGCCGCGACGATGGTATACCCTGCACTCTTAGAAATCACCGCGCCTTGAACAGCGTCTAGGTTGTCCCGAACTGCGGAGTTCATGATCGCCGCTGTGACAAGCTCTCCGCTTGCCCAGGTGCGTGGGTCTGTCCATGCCATCGCTAGATCCTTTCTAATTCACTACGACAAACGTACTGCCAGATTCTATCGTCGCCGTTTGGTCAATGCACCCTCTCGACGGATTTGGCCCAGTGGACGCGACGACCACATCAGCAATCTGATGCGGTTGTCCCTGGGCGGGAATGTTAAGCGCGACGATGTCATGAGAAATCTTGCCGTTGGGTCGGTGATGCAGTCCCACCAGCGGATTGTTTGAGCCTTCAATAATCGCATCCCGATACGGCACAGGGTTTGATGGCTCGGCGTTAAAAGGAAGAGAGGCCGCAAATGCACACAACTCACTGAGCGAGGACAACTCAACCACGTAGACAGGCGTTAAGAACGTCCAGGAGTCGCTCCAGGCGCTTTCTTGGCCTCCGGCCATAGCTTTAGACCTCCAGTCGTAAATCTGGCCGTAGTCAAGCTCTGGGACGATCAGCGGTGACCCTTGCTCGATGACGTCTTGAAAGACCACATCGCCATTCAGACTGACTTCGATACGCTGCGTGACGGTTTCGCCAGCCACCTCGACGGAGGATGTGGTCAGCGTGGGCGTCAGGGACACTTCGGCCTCGTGTAAGGGACTGACCAGTTCAGGCACCGGCACAATGATAGGAACAGGTTCGACCGTCGGCGCATCAGGCACGATGTCTGTTTCTCCACAGTGAATCGTGATCACTCCCAACAGGGCCAACGCCCCGAGACTACTACTCAACAACGCCGCAGAAAGTTTAAGCATTAGGCAAATCCTAGCACAGTTGTAAGGCCGAGTTCACTTGCGCCGACTTGATCAAGTATCCAAAAAGAAGATTGATCGGCAGGTGCTAATATCCAGGAAACGTGAATCGTCGAAGCTGGTCCAACGGTCAGATCGACTCCGTTGATGAACCACCCGAACGCGGCAGCGCCAAATGTTTCCGAGATGCCCGTAAAACTCTCGGCGAGTGTAATCTTGTCGCCAGGTTCCCGCGCCAAAGCCTGGACCATCAATGCGGCTGAGGTGTTCCCGATGAGGCTCAGACGGTTAATCAAAAACCTCGGATCTTTCATGGAGGCCAGTAACCATTCGGCGATGTTGAAGGCGAAACTTCCCGTGCTGCTTTCGTACTTCATATCTACCCGCACATCGACTTCTCCGTAGGTGGTTTGGCTGGTGCTGTCTGCGGCGGCCATCACCGTTTCGGAAATGTCTGCGACTTGTGTCCCACGGACTTGAAGGGTCGTGAGGTAGGCGGTCACCGTTCCGTTATTGACGATGTTAAATGTCACGGCGTTGGCTGCTGTCGTGGAAAGTGAAACGGCGACGTCAGAGGTAATCACGGAGCCGGTTCCATCCTCAGCCGTGTTGGCTATCCAGTCAGTGCCGCTAACAGGTGTTACCACGCTCGTCCCCGCAACGCGGTAACTTTTGATCGAGGCCTCCCGAAAGGGTGCCGTAATCTCAATCGTCTCACCGGCTGGAATGCTCGGCACAGAATTTGTGGTCGTAAGCTCCCAGAGTGTGGATGCAGATCCAGCCGTCGTCCTTGGGTGCACGATCACGTAGACACGGTTGGCCACATCAGCTCTATCTCTGCGGACATCTAGCGCTGTCATGGTCTCGTCGAAGCTACCTACAGCTGCGCCGAATTTGGGACGGGCATGACGGTCTTCAAAACGCAAGACCCCGCCAGTACTGGTGTCGCCTTTTACGTAGAGATAGCCCAGCTCGGATGTTGTGACATCACTCAGTGCCTGGAGCACGGGCGTCTGCGTGTCCTTCATATTATCTAGGGCAATGGCGAATGTACTTTGTCCAGTGGCAAGACTCTTCGCCGCAGGTTGTCGCGTGACTGAAGAGGTCACAATCGTGTCGATGATTTGATCGCTGCGTTGATTGGTTTGAATACCGATCCCTCGTATGCGGGTACGTGCTGCTTCGTCCATCCAGTCGACCGCTTGGCAGATCACGGCTTGTTGTGTTTTTCCTGCGGTCGGATCGACACTGATGAGCGTTCCACGAAATTTATAGTAGCTCGTTCCACCATACGTCACCTTGAGCCGCACACCTATCCCGATATCAAATCCTGATCGGGCGTTGGTGTGTCCAGGGCTGTAGTATCCTGCAGCGGTCCCACTGTTCGATGCGGAGTTGTTGAGCGCCCAGGTCATCGTGCCTGTGGTCGCGATACGGTCCAGAGGAGACGAGGACCGAATACCATATGACACCTCGACAGGCTGCAACCCGATCCGGACGTCAGCAGTGAGTGCTGTCCAGCCGCTGCCAGCTCCGGCTAGCTCTACCTCGACGGCGGCAACGGCGGCAACTCCTGGCATATTAACCCGCTAGAATAATCGCATCACGAATCATCATGGGCATCGTTTTGAGGTCTCGTCTAATCCCCTCAAGAATCGCCGAATCAGATGCGCCTTCGGCCTCGGTCATGATGCGTTCTTTGCCGTGGAGCATGACGGGTGTCCCAGAACCAAAATCGACGTATTGTCCACCGGTTCCCGTTTGTGCACCTGGGAGATTCATACCACCTTCGATGCGGTCATACTCGGCACTCACTCGGATGGTTTTGTCGTCAAATTTGAAATTGTTTACATCATTCATCTGTGGCATCAACTGCCCTGACATTGTATCGACAAGCAACTGAACGGATTCGACCAACGCGCCCATCTGCTCGACGAGGGGCGTGGCGAAATCTAAGGTGGACATATCGGTGAGGGCGTTCCCTTCGGCATCCGTCAACAAACCTAGCTCAACCATCTTTTCAATAGGGGTCTTCATGTTGTCCGGAATCGCAATACCAGCTTCTTGGTATTTCTCGATCATCTCTTGCACGGTCGGAGCCATTTTCTTGGCAATGGTGTTCAGGTTCTTCCCGTGTAGCGCGAGGAGTTCCCAGTCGTCGGCAAGCTGTTGCGTTTCTTCTGACCACTTCGCTGCCTGGTAGGTATCGCCAAGTGATTTGAGTCCGATATTATACCGCTCGGCTGCTTCTTCTGCGCCGCGCCAATTGTTCTGGAGATCCATCAAGGCTTGCGCCTCGGTGGCTTCGAGTTCTTTACGCTTCGCCGTCGCCTCTTCTACAGCGATGCTATGTTCTTTCATCCTGTCTGAAAGTGCCGTGGACTTTTTGAAGAGTCCCGTGATCGCCTTCATACCCATCTCGACACTCTTGTTGACTAAGGACGTCATACCGCCTGCGACAATCTGCCCAAACCCCTGCATTACACCCGCGCCGAGCTGCTGGAACATCCCGCTAATCTTCCCCGTGCCTCCGGTTATGCCCTGCCAAAAACTCTTGAAGCCGCCCTTAACACTGTCGCCCCATTGCGAAAAAATACTTGGCGCGTTCAGTGCCTCATTGTGAATTTCTCCGATGCCTTTCATCATCTTTTCTAACGGTACCAACGGCATCTCTTCAATGCCTGGAAAATGTTTCGGAAGGTGTGCCAGAGTTTCAGTCAACGTGGTGACTTTCTTATTCATCTTGTCGAGTGATTCGATATACAACTGGTTTTCCTCTAACGGCACCGCCTCCCCTTGTAGCCGTAATCTTTCTATCCCAGCTTCTACCGTTTTGTTGAAGTCACTCAACTCTTGCTTGGTTAGTTGATCGAGTGTGCCTCCCCAGCTCCGATAGGCTGCGATGGCGTGCTCCATAGCCGGTATGCCACCCGTGTTCCACTGTTCGATCTGGTCAGCTAAGGCTTTTGTCTGAGCATCGGCTGCCAGGGCCGCTCGTTTCGTTTCGAGGTCGAGTAGTTTTTGTTTCTCGGCAGCTGCCTCAGCCCGTTGAGCCATGAGGTCTATCTCGAGAGTTAATCCAGCGGTAAAGGCTGTCGCCTCTTGGAGTACTTCAATCCCCTCCATCATGACGGTGTTGGTACCGGAAAGATATTCGGCACGATTCGCCGCTTCTTCTTCTGCCAGTGCGAGTTTTTCAACTTCTTTGGCTGCTTCTGCGGCAGCTCTTTCTACTTTGTTCAGTACCTTCGGCAGCTTGTCGATTTCTAGTTGGAACTTGCGAGCCTCGGCTGCCGCTTCTGCCTCTTCAAATGTGAACTCCGTAAATATTGCTTTCAACTTGTCCATAGACGCAATCCATGGCTCGATGTATTCACGAAGAAAAATAGAAATCTCTTCGCCCCAAAAGGCGAACGCGGTGATAAGTCCTCCAATAGCTAATACCGTGGCCGTAACTGGAAGTGATATCGCCCCGATCACGGTAGCGAGACCACCCACCGCCATCGAGATAGCACCCAACGCAACCAGGAGCGGACCAGTCCCTGCAACGATTGCTGCAAACCCTAAAATGGTTTTCTGTAACCACGGGGATAGGTTTTGGAATGCGGGAACTAACTTCACGCGTATCCAAGTTGACATCTTGATCCCGAGTTCAAGAAACTTGGTAAGAAAGGGCGAGAGGACTTCTCCGATCTCAATTAAAGCTCCGCTTAGTGCTGAGGTGAAGAGCGTCCATGTACCGGCTAACCCTTCCATCTGCGTTTCCGCAATCTCGGAGGCAATGTCGCCGACGTTTGTGAGTTCTTCCGTCATCTCTTTTAAGGCCTCAGACCCTTGACTCACTAAGGCGCTCATCGCAGGCCCGGCGCGTTGCCCGAAAATCTGCATCATCTGTGCGGTCGTGGCACCACTGGCTTCAAGCTGTCGAATGATTTCCTCGAAGGGTTTCATTTCTCCCGTGGTGGTCATGACATTCAACCCGAGGGACTCGATCAAGGTTCTGGCTTTTCCTGCGGGATTCATGAGCCGTGTCAAAGCGCCACGAAGTGAGGTGCCCGCCATCGATCCCTGGATGCCTGCGTTGCCAAGTAAGGCTAGCGCCGCCGCTGTGGATTCAAACGCCACGCCTGCACTATTCGCCACAGGACCGGCATACTTGAAGGCTTGACCCAACTGCGTGAGATCGGTATTCGCTGACGTGAATGCCTTCACGAGAACGTTGTTCGTATGGGCAAGGTCGTCGGTAGTTTGTCCGTAGCCGGTGAGAATGTTCGACGTAATGTCTGCGGCTTGCCCGACATCTAACATTGCAGCAGCCGCCAGCTCTAAGACATTCGGCATGGCTCCGAGAATCTCGGCAGTTTTAAATCCTGCCATCCCGAGAAACCCCATCGCATCTGCCGCTTCGTTCGCCGTAAATTTGGTGGTCGCGCCTAGGTCTTTCGCTTGATCAGTGAGCGCGGCAAATTCTGGAACCGTAGCGCCTGTCACCGCCTTGACGCGGTTCATACCTTTTTCAAAAGTGGCAAACGTAGTGGCCGCTGCTGCGCCTAAGCCAACAATAGGTAACGTTAGACCCATCGTCATAGCACTGCCAGCCGACATCATCGACGAACCGAATGCCGTCATCCGTGCGCCAGTTGTTTTCAGAGAGGCCTGAGCCTTGCGTAGTGCAGGCGTCATCTGGTCGCGTAACTTCAACACGGCTTGAAGAACGCCCACGTTAATCATGAGGTGGAGATCCCTAACTCCTCGCCGACGGCTTCCATCTGTAAGCGGAGAAATCTCTGCGCCGCTGCATCGGTAGGTACTTCACCTTTCGGCGCATGGTCGATCCGTTGTTTGGCATCCGCCAGTGATCGAAGATTAAAAATTTGGAACAGCATGCCGTTCATATCCTCGGCCAGTGCCTGCTCGGCTGCATGCGGCAGACAATGGAATTCCTCACAGACTCGTGACAGTATCCACGCATACGGCGGTTCGCCTCCTGGCTCGGTTAGGTAGTCGATGAACGCTTGCGCTTTTTTTTTGCTTCTGACTCACTCGGTGGACGAGAATAATCAAAGACCGCCTCGGCAATAAATTGTGCGGTTGGTTCGTCAAGTTCTCCGATTACCTCGGAGCGGTTGCTGTCGTCAAGGGCTGGTTCAAATGACCACGAGACAATCCCTTTTTCCAGAAGCGTGTCGCGATCATAGTTTGATAAGGTTGCGGCTTGTACGGCCTCCAGCTTTTGGAGTTTATCAGCATCGGCATCGCGTAGGGCGGTCATCAGTTCCGCACCTAATGACTTCATAAAGCCGATACCTTTTTCTTGTTGCGTCGACGCGGCTGCTTGCATCTTCCGGTGTGATAATTTCCGAATGACGACACTTTGGCCGTCATCCGGTTCCGGTAACTCAACCGTCTTGGTGTGTCCGAGTACGAGTCCCATCGTTCATTCTCCTTGTGTTAACTTATGACCAAACGCCCGCGCCTGTCGGTACTAATTCCGCGACAAGAGTTTGTATGCTGCCCATTTGGGCGCGGACCTCTGAACTGACCAGTCGAACGTCACAAGTGAAAGTTTTCGAGTCCCCAAAAATCACGATCAACTCACGGCCATCGTCTTGGGGTGAATCGTCGATAGTCCCGAGGACGGAATGCGTAGCATTTGTTGACGTATCCCATAGGGTTGTGAGCGTAATATTATCAATCGTGGTCAGACCTGTCGGTGTTTGTTCGGTCGCTGAATCCCCCAACGCGGTCGTGTTCATAAGCTCCGCCACGGGTTTAATTGAGACACCCTCCAAAATGAAATTAGTTAAGGCCCTGGCGGTGCCTCCAGGACTATCCTCCAACGTAACGGTCACACTCGCTGGGCCGTATTTTCCTGCCATTTTTTTCTCCTTTTTTTCCTAATTATCAACCACGAGCGAACGCGGCGAACACTGTGATCGAGCCTGTCCCCGTCACATTTCCTGAGAATGCCAGGTAGCGATTGACGGTTGAAGATACTGTCTTTCGTTCTGCGAAAGGTGCGGTGACGTTGTCACTAAAATCTATCAACGAAGCGAACGAGATGTTATCAGCCGAGTGTTGAATCGTTCCGACAAACGCCGAGAATCCTGTGGCTGCTGTGCACTGTATGAACCCCTCACCGCCGTTCGCTGACGATGCCGAGTTATCAACCGAGCTGCTTTGTGTATTCCAATCGGCGGTTTTAGCCGCTAACGGTTGCAAGATGAGGCCGGCGCTGCGTTTGCCGGTGATGGCGTATGTGACGTTGGCTTTCTGTAAGTCTCCGAGAGACGCCACGACTTCATAGCTGTCAGAAAATGTCCCTTCATACCCGACCATCGGATAGCCGGTTGTCTGTCCCGCAAACCCAAGACACATCACCCGCGCTGTGGATTGTGGAGACGTCGGTATACTGCCCGAAAACGCGGCATGCGAGTACAGCGCGGTCGTGTCGAAGTAGCCTCCCTCTTGTGTCACTTCGCTAGTCGTGATGCCGACGGGGAAAGTCTCATAGGCACTGTCCCCGAGTCCCGTCCCGTCCGACATGGCCGAAGTATTTTTTTCAGTAAGTGCCGTGACTTTATTAGACAGGACATTGTAACCATCAATTAACATAATCCCGCTCGACGGTCCGAACTTTCCTGCGGCCATTATTTCTTCCCCTTCCCTGTCTTGGCGGACGACTCACCTACTTTGGTGATCATGCCATCCTTGAGGAGCCATTTGATCGACGTCTCCGGAATGCCATCAGCAAGCGCACCCGCTTTCACGTGTTTCATGGTAATCGTCTTCAGCTGCTCGGGTGTCAGTTTTGACAACCCACCCACCGCGAGCACGGCCTTCAAACTTCCCGGCGAAGGATACGTTAACTCCACCGTTGCGCGATAGCGTGCTGTACTCATGTTTTCGCCTCTCGATCTGTGCCACACCTCATACAGACTTCTCTGCCTCCAAGGACGGGTGCCCAGTGGTCCGCGCCACAGGCACACGTGCCAGACTTGACCGGTGGCGGTGGGGTAGGTAATTGCATCAGCTGTTCTTATCCTTGGTGAGAATTACATTGAACGCCAACGATGGCCGATCCTGTTCATCTACGTCAAGCGCAAAGGGATTCTGCATTGGCTCGCTCAGGTAGTAGCGCGTCCCGCTCAAGTCTTCCGTTTCGATCTCTGCGACGTTTTCGTAGATGGTTTGAATCGTCGCCCGTGGTGTCGCGTAGTCGTTGGGTGCGCCTCGCACGACCACCTGCACCGCTGGGCGTTCCCACTCAATGCCCGCAGTGCCGAACCGTTTTTCTGGCGCTAACCCGCCAGTTTCATACAATGCGACGGCGGCATCAGGTGACGGCGGTAGCGTACTCTTGAAAATGTCCGTCCCGACCGTCCCCGAGATCGCGGTAGCAATCCGCACGCCGAGATCATCGAGGACGTTCGCCATTAGAACAATCCCCGCTTCAACCGTGATGCGATCCGTTTGAGTAAGAACGGGGCCGACTCTAACACGGTACTCTCTAGGAACTTGGATTGCCCAGGATTGTGAAACACTTCCGTGCGCTCATGCACCGGAACCGCATACGGAGCTTTCGGTCCGCCTGCTGTAATGGCGACTTCCACAAAATTCCCCTTCCAGACGGGTTCAGAGGTCCGGTGAGTTTTCTGTAACGTGCTCGTCGCCACCGGCGTCCGCCGCATGGACTCCGCCATCACATCGAGCGCTTCTTGGTAGAGAGCAGAAGCGGCCTCGAACCGTGTCATGGCTTCAAGCCCTTTGAGATTGCGCGTGACTTTCGCGACGCGGATGGTAAACATTATCCCAGTTCAACCTCGACCATGTATTCCGCATTCGTGGTTGGGTCTACCACTCCGTCAATTTTCAGAATCGGCATCACCGTAGAGTCAGGGAGAGTGATCTTGTCTTGCTCCGTGATCGTGACGGGATAGGGAAACGTGAGCTTTGCCAAACTCAATTTTTCTTCCCCTTCGTTGGTTCTAACAAACTTCTGTCGACGCTCCACAATCGCCGTGCGTTCGACGCCAGTTGAATAGGTTGGTTTCCCGTATCCATCATCCGAAGCATAGGCCGCATGCGTAATGGTGGCTTGTAGTGAAGTGGTGATCACATTGGCGACCGAGATCCCGTTCTGGAGAATCGTGGCCAGACTCACGACGCACGCTCCAGCATCCGCGTTCCGGTTAACCGTCCTCGCACGGACGAGAACCAATCTTGCGGGATGAGCAGATACACCGCATCTGGCACGACCTTGTTATACGCCGCGTCGGAATCAAACACCAAAGATATCGATCCGGCCTTAATGCTTTTTATGGAATCACTTTCGATATCTGAATCCTGGGCGCGGTTGGTCACGAGCAATTGGCGAGCGAATTCTGATTGAGCGTTCCTTACCTCTTGAGGGACGGTGTCACTATCGAGTGAGACATCGATTCGCTCAAGCAATCCCATGCGCGGCCAGCCGAGCGCCTGCGTGGTGGTGCTGGCGTATCCGTTCCACGTGAATAACGCCTCCATTAACTTTGTCGCCCACAACAATGAGCGTATCTTATTGTTTTCAGATGCGTCCGCCCAGGTTGTAGAAACAGCAGGTCGATCATCTTGATACTGGTCCGCTTCTGCCAGAGTACAGTAGCTGTTCGCCGAACTACTTTTTGCCGTGGCAACGATTGCTGATGTCCCCATTAGTTAATGATCGCATTCAGCGTCAACGATGACGCGCCGGAATACGTCCCCACCACCACCGTTTTCGCACGCAGTCGGTCGCCGATCAACCCGTCAAGGATGGTGTTATCTGTCAACGCGCCATCGCTCGGCGTAGTATTCGCCGAAAGGGCGATATTTGATTTTACAGCGGATACACGTGTGGCTGTGGTTGTGGCGAGAGCGAACTGCATAATATCAATCCACGTCGAACCATTATCCAGACTGGTCTGAATAAACACATCAGTAGTGGTGCCGCCACCCGCCCTCACAAAAGTACTTTGAACCGCGACAAGATCCGCGCCATACGGGATAGAGACTTCGTCACTCGTAAACGTGCCCGCACCCATCGCTGTGAGATCGATACTTTGCAACTTGGTCGAGCGTTTTGGTAAGACCGTGGCCATTACTTCGCCCTCCCTTTCGCCTTGACTTTCTTTTTCGGTTTGGGTTTGCCGATGGTATGCAGAGCTGGATCAAAATCTGCGGCATTAATGACCGCCGATGATCCGTTCTTCAGTGTTACTACTTGTGTTCGAATCTGTGCCATGTTCGCCTCCTTGTAAATCTTCGGGCGCACTCCTCAACCGATTCGGGGTTGATATCGGCCCCAGCCGAGGAGCACGCTCCAAGAAAACGATCAGTTAGCCAGCAATAAACGCGGCCAGCTCCGGTCGCACAACAGCCCCACCATACAGGGCATCGAACGCCCATTGATACTGCTTATATTGTCTGGTCACTTCTAAGCGGAGAGCCAATCCCGAATCTTCATCCACGGCTGTGGCTTGGAGACTTCCACCAGAAAATTGTTCTGTTTCCAGCAGCGGTGCCATCGCAAAACCAATACAATCTCGGTGGATGACCACGTTCTCTACGTAGTCAGATTTGAAAGTAACCGCCGCATCATCAGCCCAAGCCACTTGTGCTGAGGGTGACATCGTGATGACCGTCGCCGTCGAACTTTTAACGGCATACGTCTGAGTATCGCCTGCCACGGTGAAGATGTCACCTGCGGCAGGGGCTGTCCCGCCGCCATCCCAAGTCAACGTGGTGTCACCGACAGCTGTACTGGCGTCATTCACAAGCACAGTTCCTGCGCCAGTGGTTGAATGTGTCGGGACGTTCTGACTCATGAGCCACCGAGCGCCAAGCCGATATCCGACATCACCTTCGACGATGGTTTCTCGACTGCCCGAAGCACTCGCATCAGCAAAGGCACTCAATCCGAGGGCGTTGGCTTCAGCATCCGCATCCAAAATCACGAAACGGTTGTCGAGCGGTGCGAGCTGGTTGTTCAAAACGGCCCGAGCGTCCAAGTACTGACTGGTGTTACTGGCAAACGGCGTGGTGCCTGCCGTGCCAGAAAAACCATAAATCGGATTCTCGGCTGCTGTCAGTAGACTCCAGATGTAATTGTCGATTGTATTGGCAATTGACTTCACTGCTTCTGTCATCTGGGTCGGGATAATGGCACGCTGTACCTGTGAGATGGCCTGGTCACTCATCGCAAAGGGTGCCTCTTTCCATTCCGATAAGGAAATGGCCACTGAAGTAGGCGTGACGGCAGTCACGGCAGGTGGAACGACATCCGCAGTCACACTACGAGTAGTGATGGCACTGGGGACTGCAACATTGACCGTCGAGCCTTGACGTTGGCCCGGTCCGATCCTCTCTTCGTAACTTCTGTTGACAATCTTAGGAAGGACGATGTGTTCACGCAATGCGGCAAGCCCCATGGCAACCGCCGTCTGGACGATGTTAGTCGTCACCATTGTTCCAGCCATAATAAAAAACTCCTTATTTAAAAATTACTAATACGTCAGGCAGCTTCCCCTGGAGGCTGGGACTGTCACCCCGTGACAGACTCAAACACGATCCGCTCCCCGAGCACATCGTGTTTCTGGTGGGTGTCTAACTAGTCATTCATCGAGGATTACGACCTTACCAGCACGGATATCCGCGCCGTACTTCCCTAGCTCTAACGGCGAGGGATTAGTCAGAGTCTTTACACCGGACGGAATAGCTTGACTATTACCATCTCCGTGACGACTACTGCCTCCGTTCGAACTACTAAACGCAAACGAAATATCTCTAGTCTGTGTTTGCATCCACTCAGTGAGTGTTAGCGGTTCTCCTGGGTTTTCTGTCGAATACGCACCAGCTTTCGCTTTTAATTGCCCGTCGCCGTTAGCCTGAAACACTTCACCCGCCCGATTTACTACAAAGTCTAACGCTTGGTCCTGGCCACCCGCAGCGCGAAAACTCTTCAGCACCTCATTCTTTAAGGTCGCCTGTGAAACTTTCTTATCAGCCTCTAGTCGTGCTTCGCGCTCATTCGTCAGTAATTTTCTGAGGGGAGTCAGTTCGGTATCTTTAAAGGCTTGCAGCGCAGCGCTGACAGCTGAATCAACGTCTGCCGCTTTCCTTACGCCTTTCTTGCTTAGTTCTGCGGTCGACTGAAGCGCGGCCCTCGCTTGTACAGGGTCAATGCCTTCGTAGGCTTTCATCTTCTCCGCCTCGTCTTCTAGTTGTATTTTTAACGTATTATTAGAATCTCGAAACTCAGCGACTTTGTTTTGCATTTCCACATGTGACGAACGCGACACAAATCCCTGCGGATCACCCTCCATATCTAGGATGTACTTATCGCCTTGAGAGACGTAGTGCTGGCGTAAGTCTGGCAGGACCTGGTCAAGGGAATCTAAAACGGGTTTCAAGCTCATAAAAATGCTCCTGTAGAATAAGTGAACGATGAAAAGGTGTCAAGGGATAGCCTCAATACTACAATTACAATTAGGATGCGCGGTCGGATGTTTAATCGGTTGCTTGAGTCGGCCAGGAAGAGAAAACGTAAAATACCCGTTAAGCGGCGCAGTCTTACCGTTAAGCGGCAAACAGATCGAACACCCGTCAACGTTTGTCCTCCATCTTATTTTTGCTTTTTTTCCGAGATACCCTTTTTTCTGTGCTTGCTGCCAGGAATTCAGCATCCCCTGGTTCAGACCATCCAGTACCGTGGTCCTCGCGATCATCATCGCGCGAATCCGGATCTTCTTTTGGATAAACTTCTGAATCGCGGCATCCCGCGCCGATACACTCAAGAGAGGTGAGAGACCTTCCCTATACTTTAACAAGGCTGCTGCTTGTGGACGGTTTAATCCTAGACCCTGCCGAATCATCTTCGCTGCTTCTCTGGTCGGTATATCGTCAGCAATACTTCGAGAGACCAAAAATCCGACACCCGCCCACGTTTCACGATTAATGGCTTGAAGCTGGGCCGAGGTATATTCTCTGGCTCGCATCTGAGCCTCACGAGCCTTCGGATTGTAGTTGAACTTTCCGTCACTTGTTAAGGTCTCTGGCACCAGCTCGACCTCCTCGCGGGATTAAGGTCTCTCGTAGTAACTCGTCCAGCGGTTTCATCGCTTCACGCAGCCGCGTCTCGCTCAAGGCTACGCGCTGTACTTTTTTGGAGTCTTTATCCGCAAGTGCCAAGGTTAAGCGGTCAAGACTGACTGCCCCGCGCAGCTTGGCAGTGGCCCGTTCAAAAGTCCCTTGCATCACAGGTTCGTAGCGGTCGGCGAGGTCTAATAGTTCCTTACTCATCGTCGCGTTCTACTTTGATTACTTCCTCTGTCGGCGGAGGGAGTTGCTCAGGTTGACGGTTAATTTCTGCCCGCTCTTCTTCAGCGGTTACGTTATCGCGTGCCCACCCGCCTTCGGTGAGTAAATTCCAGAATGTCTTGTAACTCATCTCGCCAGCTTGGAGCGTCATCAATGCCGTTTGTATCTCCTGGGGCTGTGCTTTGACTTGCAAGAAGTCCTGATTCAGCGTGACAGATGCCGAAACATCCAGCGGGGTAGGTTCCAACCC
>Ga0208183_1000222_pt1 | contig 33064 bp, 44 predicted proteins | sample MalvirDeepMed_51_FD_184251 | JGI IMG/M metagenome (GOLD analysis project Ga0208183, IMG submission 184251) | Marine viral communities from the Global Malaspina Expedition - Malaspina viral metaG DeepMed_51 (SPAdes) (version 2) | ecosystem: Environmental > Aquatic > Marine > Oceanic | place... | reverse complement strand
GACGGATTTAACTCCGAATCGATCTGTGATGAAGACCTCGATCAGCTCTGTAACCACCATGATATCGAGTTAAATGGATCACGTCGGAAGGTCTTTGACTATACCAAAGCTGTCCTAGACCTCTGTCTCAAAGTAGATGACAACAAGGAGATCGACTGGAACGACCAGAACTGGTTACCTATCGTCCTGAACCTCCCCATCCCCAAAGTCGATCTCCTTTTAGTCGATGAGGCTCAGGACCTCCCGAGAGTACGTCAGGAATTCGCTCGCAAGATGGGACGTCGTCTCATAGTGGTGGGAGACGATCGCCAGGCTATCTATGGATTTGCCGGAGCTGATACAGATTCCATCCCTCGCCTCATGAACCTTCTCAACGTCAAAGAACCCCTCAAACTCACAGAAACTCGACGTTGCGGTAAGGCCATCGTCGCTGAAGCTCAGAAGATCGTCCCCGATTTTACAGCTCACGAAGACAATCCTAAGGGAGTCATCCTCACCGATACTACGGAGACCTACGGAGCACGAGCAGAAGACGGTGATATGGTCCTCTGCCGCGTCAACGCTCCTATGATTTCTCAGGCCCTTCAGTTCATCAAAGACGGTCGTAAAGCCACCATCCGTGGGCGAGACTTTGGTAAGAGCTTAGTCAAGTTCGTTGAGAAGCAGAAAGCCTCTGATGTCTCCGATCTTATCCAGAAAGTTTCTGACTGGAGAGAGCTGGAGTCTCAAAAGGAAAACTCCAAGAAGTTTCCTAGTGAAGCCAAGCTCATCGGAATCCAGGACAAGGCCGAATGTATCATGGCATTCTGCAACAACGCTATTACAGTCAAGGACGTTACCGATAAAATCGACCTAGTATTCAGCGGAAAACAATGCCCTAAGTGTGAGCAGCGATTCAACGATGAAGTCTTGACTTGCTACAAGTGTAAGTGCGACACAAAGACTCCCGAAGGAATCCAGTTCAGCTCAGTCCATCGAGCGAAAGGACTTGAATCAGACAGGGTCTTCATTCTCAAAGTCAAAGGAGCAGATATGCCTCATCCTATGGCTAAGTCAGCCTGGCAAGTCGGACAAGAGATGAACCTCAAGTATGTTGCTATCACGAGAGCCAAGCAAGAGCTGGTTTACGTCTACGATGCTTAAGCTATCCCCTGGGTATGACGTTAAACTACCCACCCTTCCCCCTCTTGAGCTCTAGACTCACTCCCATTATTAACCACATAAGGAGATCAAAGTGAAAGTTACTAAGAAAGTTCGTGAAATGATCCAATACCTGTGTCTTAATGATCATGAACCTAAGTTCAGTCCAGGACCTCTACAGGAACAATGGCTTCAGTCTCTAGAGAGTGGGGACTACAAGCAAACTACAGATGTCCTATGCAAACAGAAGTCCGATGAAAGTGACACACCTAAATTCTGTTGCTTAGGAGTAGCCTGCTGGTTGACTAAAGGAGTTTACTGGACTCCTTACCCTCATAAAGGTATGGGCTACTGGTGTGCAAATCATAAAGAATGTAGTTTACCTTATGAGGTGCTACACAATTTCAAATTCTTTCAGCATGAAGGTCATATAAGAGAGACTGATAAATCTCTTTCTGCCCTTAATGATGACCACAAATTTACTTTCAAAGAGATAGCAACCTTCGTTCGACTAGTCCCTGACCTCATTTTCACGGAGTCAGCCTAATAGGACTTAGTTCATTCCGCTTTCTACTCTACCTACTAGCCAAGCTTCTCTGCTATCAGGAACAATCGAGTTGGTAGACGTATCGGAAGAAGAGTAGCAGGTGGTCGATTCCTGGGGAGGTTATTCAAATGATGTGGTTTGTAATAGGGGCATTTGCGTCTGTGTTCGTTATAGCTACCTTCACTATCGTAATTTACTGGGTTTGGAATGACTTCTACAGGAGACCTCCGAATGACTCTTAGTAATGCTGCTGTTAGGACATTGACTTGGGCAGAGAGGTTTCGAAGCAGTAAAACTCTCTTTTTACCTCAGAATTCGCGATTTAAGAGCCTCTAAGGCCTCCGCGAGGGGTTTTACCTATCTCGGGAGAATCGGTCTTAGAGCGGATGCTAGGTCCCTTAAACGACGAATGCGGTCTCATCCCCGGAGTCGTGGGCCGGAGCAACAGCCTAGACTCACGGGGAGAGACCTGCGACCCTCAATAGCTCTCCTACCCTGGCATGGTAGGTGTACTCTCCGCAACGCTCGAATCCCTGCTGACGGATTCTCTCGCACTCCTGTGGACGTTGTAGGTAGTGAGATATCAATCCTTCTAGCTGGTCGTAGTCATCCCGCCTATAGCTGACGTAGTGCTCTCCGTCAGTAAACTCCGAATCTAGACCTTCTGTCTCGGGATGAAGGAGGAAAGCCCCACGACCTAGCATCTCATAGATTCTGTTGCTCCAGTAGTTGCTTGCGGGGTAACTATCCCCCACGATTACATTACACTTGGTAAGAGCTTTGTTGAGGTCTAGTCCCCTAGTCTGACTGAAGATTTTGAACTCATTACTACGTACATATCTTCTTTGTAACCACTCAATCAGTCTCTGGCGGGATGGATGCCCCTCTACTCCCCCAACGAATCCGATATCCCAGACTGGTCGTCGTGGAGAGAACATCTGATAATCTGGCTGATGAATTCCCTGACGTAAGGTATGGTGGTTACAACCTATGCTACCCCATTCTGAATCGTGTCCCCCATCAGTAGTAAATAAGTAATCAGCCCAGAACTGGGGAGGCATAACGTTACGTCCGCGATATCCCCAGTACAGGTCAAACTGCCAACAGATAGTTTTTGGTTTTGGAGGAGAAAGGTTCATAATGCCAGAGACTAGACTTGAATTTGCTTTGCTAAACAAAATGAAGTCTGGGGAAAACGTTTCTACAATATCGATAGATTGTGGAGCCTTATAAGGTACTTTGAGAACCTCTATCCCATACTGTTCAAGAGCATGAGAGATGTAGTTCTCAGTACTGAAGTATCTGGCGAACTTACCTACGTACAAGCACTTCATCAGCTTCGCCCTCGCCTCTGATACGCAGACCCCTGAGGTACATAGATAGCATCCCTATGAGTTTTCTGATTGTTATAATCATGAACGTGTCTGTACCCAATAGTTTTGAGGTAGACCGCTAGTTCTCTGGCTGTAGGCCAGCCAGGCACGTTACTTTCATCTCTCACTTCTAGGTTGATACAGATAACTCTCCCAGAGTTTAGGAGCTTAGGGCCGCTTTTCAGGGTGTCGAGTTCAGAACCTTCATTGTCTATCCACAGCAGAATAGAAGCAGGGTTACCCGCCCGGTCATCGAACTCATCTAGAGTCCAGCAGGGTATGTTGTCGATTACCTCTAATCGATTACCTGCCCCTGGTAGTATCGTATGGGACCCGAACTTCTCTAATCCTGAAAACGATCGTACAGACGTTGTTCTAAGGGTTGAGTGTATAGCAACAGGATGTAGTTCTCCGCCGAAATGGCTGAAAACTTTCTTGAACGTTGGAGGATGAGGCTCACACCCAAACAAATCCATCTTTGGGTATCGAGACTGGATATGCCTCCACTCAGCTTTTACAGGAGGTCCAGCTCCAATTTCATACATAGCTGATGGACCTTTAGGTGGAAGGAAGTCACAAACCCTTGTAGCCATCATCCGTCTATGTACTACGATATTGGTCATATCAGAAGTGCTTTAGTTTAGGGTCAATAAGGCCTCTAGCTGATTCAGTTATTGTCAAACCAGCAAAATCGGCTAACCGACGCAATTGATCTTCTTTGTTGTCATTGAACCAGTCCTCAAAATAGACATCTATTCTAGGAAGTCCTTCAGAGATTCTAGCTACAGTCTGGTAGTATTTTGTATGCCTGATTTTGAGAGACTTGAGACTCTGTTTCCTAATAACTGCTCGATGAGAAGTTGCCTGGGCCTTAAAGTCTTTCCTATGAGTTACTACGAAATGAGGATTCCTAACAAACTCTGCAAGTTCTGACCAACGTGTAGCGAGATTAGGGTGCTTCATTCCCCACTTCTCATTTCCATAGCTCAACTTAGCTACTATGTCCTTTGCTTTGACTCCTCTGACTCCGTTAATCCAATCAAACATCTGCTGATTTTCAAAGTAGTTAGGGTTGTATCTACCTTTTCGCATCTCTCTACCAACGAATACTCCCATGGCTGCTAGTAGGCCCATAGTCAAAGAAGTTCCAGTGCGAGGCATCCCCACTACGATGTAGGCCTGGCTAGATTGATCCATCGATAACCTTATTTTTGATTCTAGTCGTGGACTGGTGCTTGTAATAAGAAATCTTGATAACTTCACAATCATTGCTGCTAGCCCATTTCTCAGCTTCCTTATGCCGCAAAGCAGTTCCCCAGTGCTCTCCTACGACTAAGACAGTAGGACGATACTCTGTAAGGTGAGGCAGAAAGGTCAAATTGTAGTATCCGGCTGCTTCATCTACACACTTCAATGCTCCTAGCATGACTAGACGTTCAGCTAGAGGTATCGTAGGAAACGAATGTTTATCAGCCATTACCACCGCGTCACTTGCTACGCCAACAACAAGCTTATCTCCCAAAGCTCTAGCTTTCTCTAGGATGTTAATATGACCAACATGGAGAAGGTCCCAGACTCCAGGTATGTACACTAGAGACATTATGCATACTTCCTGGTTATGATAATGACTTATTCACCCTATCGATGGTCTTCTCTATTCCAGCTAATTCACCTCGGTATCTTCTATAAACCAAAATCTGACGTTTTCGTTTTTGAGGAATAATCTCTGGCATATCTACTTCTCCCTCAAATCTGTATATTCTGTCATACTCAGCCTGGAGAAAAGAGTCATCAAACCTCAACAGATCATAGACCACTAAGCAAGTAGCATTAAACTTCTCCATATACTGCTTGACTAGGTTGAGTCGCTCTTCAGGATTGACTAGGACTTCTAAGATTCCCCCAAAGACTATGGAGTCAACGTCTCTACTCGTTGGTATACTTTCAATGTTCTCTAGCCTACTTACCCAGAATGATCGATCTAACCTGTCGCCTCCCCACCTGTCCTCAGCTTTGTTAATAGCTACTACACAAGCATCTATTCCAACATAAGGAACCTTGACCCAGGGAGCTAACTGACCTTCTCCGCAACCAACGTCTAATACTCCTCCTTCAAAGTGATTGACTATCCTTCCAATCTCCTTGAGAAAAGTTTCAGCAAACTGGGGAGAACGTAGATACCAGTAGTAGTCATCCTGGCCATACATCTTGGCTAGGGCCTCTTCAGACTGGTTGTTTTTCAACATCGAGGAAGTCATCTGTTATTCCATTGTCTCTGCGGAAATTGTATATCCTACTTGTTGATATGTGAGTATCAATGGGAGTCTGCCAGTTAGGTCCGTACTCATGCCTAAGGTATTTCTCAACAGGACTAGGCAGGTTACACTTAACACTGTGCATAACTGTTTGATAGTAGGGTGGTTCAAGTACATCTGCTGGGTGGACTATGGAGTAAGGCTCCAGATTACTAGAGCAGAACCTCTTGTTTCCAAATCGCTGATAAGCACACAGGTCCACTTTTATGGGCTTTGAGAATTTATGACAGACTAACTTCAAAGCTCTAGGTCGACTGAACGGTTTACTGACTACTCTACAATCGAAGTCTAAAGCAGAAAATCTTGAAACCATAGTTGTAATGAACTGATCAAAGTCTTCCTGTAGAAATCCCAGATCAATATCTCGTTCAGTCGGTGTAAACCCATTGTCTCTGTAGGCTCCTAAAGCTGTACCCTGTAATAGAAAAAATGGAACACCAATCGTCTTTAGAGTCAAACAGGTTAGTCTAAATACGTACATCCCACAGGGTACATCCATTATTGCCCTAGCCATGCTTTATCCCTACGAAGTTTGGAGGCATATAGGACGTTCCCCAGCGAGCTTAGTAGGAGCCCCATAACGAATGAGGTCGGTCAGGCTATCTCCTAGGCTACTAAACGACTGGGACTCAGCCCAGGCTCTTGCTCTATCACTCTCTTCTGATATATCTCTACCAACCCATTTCTGGCAGAGTTCTTTCAAGTGTTCAGCAGAAGGATTGTACCATTTTATCATCCTTCGTATCTTCAGCTTTATAGAAGTAGATTTGATATAGTCAAGTCCTGGGAGTTCTGTCCAGGGTTCTCCGTCAGTATTGATTACGGGCATTCCTGCAGACATAGCCTCCATCTGCTCTAGTCCAGTTCCGTCTACGAAGTGGGGAGATATCAGAACGTCTCCCTTATCGTATAGGTCAGAGTTACTCTCACACCTAGGGAGTTGAACTACATTAGAGGACGTTGGCCAGCCTCCAGATTGCTGGTCCCTGATAAGCAAAGGGATTTCCGGCCATAGCCTTACCAGCTCTTTAACAACTGAAGCTCCCTTCCTACCTCGCCACCCTCCTCTACCATTCAGGAATAGGAACCTTTCCACTTTATCCCTTCTCCGAAATTTGAAACGTTCTGTATCTACAGGCCAGGGAAAGCAGACACAGGGTAACTCTTCTTTGTAAAGTTCGAAGCACTGCTTAGTGGGACAGATGAATAGGTCCACTTCTTTGAGCCAGGGAGTAGGTTTCGTTGGCATCCATTCCATGCAGGCAATACAAACTACTCGTTTCCCTCTACGTTTAGCCAAAGCAGTTAGACGATCCCCGTAATAGGGAGTCTCATCAAACAGAACTATGTCGATAGTCTGCAAAAATCTCTCTATCTTAACTCCGTTAGGACAGTGAACGATATCTACGTCGGGATGATCAGCTAGGGTCTTGTAAGACCCATGAGGCTTAACCATCCAGCGATCAACTTCTACATGAGTAGCTAGCTGCCTATTCTTCTCTCCTAGTCCGCTGGCACAGTTGTAACCCACTAGACCTATGCGTCCCTGCCCTACATCTCTCTTTACTCTTGGAGGTTTCTCCTCCTGATAACTTTTCTGGAGAAGAGATAGGGCATCAAAGGCTTCTCCCTTGAAAGAATCGGCTTTCTTCTGTGGTGAGTTACCCATAGCTGATCTATCGCCAATATGTTGAACCAGGGAAGGTCTATGGCACCACTCCTGGAAGTTCTTGGTCCTTCTAGTCGACTCGCTTAGGGCTCCATCAATGGATTTATGTCCATGCCTACTTCCTGGTTTCTTAACCATATGAGGATGAGAGAGAATCGTGTTCACTCCATTTCTGTCGAATACTGTAGCCACTGCTCCACGACCCCACTGATTAGCCTTGAAGAATCCTGGTCTTCCAGTCTTTGGAGCTATCTTCAGATTCTCGGGAAATGTATACAGATTGAGATAACCGGTTCCTGGATAGGGAATGATTTCAAGATACTTCTTTAGGTTCTTGTACGTTACACAATCATCCTGGAATATGGCAAATCTATCAGCCTGAGGTTCCCTCACTAGAAGTTCCCAAAGGGTTAGTACCCAATTACCATAGCCTCTGATCTTGGTTGTTCTAGGGACCACTTCAAGCCCCAGCTTTTCTTCTATCTTCAAGGACTGGTGAAGAGGGGCACCGTCTAGGAATATCACTGGGTTATCAAACCCAGCTACTTTCAAAGATTCAATAGTTCTCTGTAAGTAACCGTTCTTGAATCTCTCAGGGACGCTGGTTATTCCATACGACCACTTCACTATCTGCTCCTATCAATAGCAGTTTGTATAAGATGATTACAGTACGTTCTTTTCACTAGATCAGGAATCACTCTTGTCCAGGGTTTCTTCTTTCTAGCTTCCTTACTGAGCCAGGTCACAATCTCTTTTAGGTTCTCCTGGCATTTATCAGGTCCCCAGATATTCATCTGGTTTATCCGAGCATGGCATCCGCAGTTATGGGAGGGGACTAGGTTCTTCTCAGCTAGTAGTTTCTTGAGTTCAGTTCCTGGACCATATGGGACTGTTATCTTGACTGGAGCTTTGACTGATATTGGGTTATCAGTATCTGAACTCCACATCTTCAGATATTGTGCTCTCTTTTCCTGTGATAGGCCTGAGGTGCCCTTACAAATATGAAACAGTCTTCCTACCATCATTCTTTTGAATACTGGACAATTTCCTGGGTGGGTACACTGACAACTAAACTGGCGAAGATTTTTCATTCGGTTATATCTACCCAGAAATTTGCTCCAGTAAAATTACAGCATTGAGCACTCTTCTGGAACCTAATGTGGAGAGGATCACAAGTTAGACTTAGCTCTCCAATTCCTCCTAAGTCCTGCTCAAGACAAAGCGTATCAGAAAGGGTTAGAAGTTTCCAAATAGGTGGCTGGGGGGTTCCAGTTCCAGACAGACCTCCCCCAACGCACCTCAGGCTGATTTTTATTACGTTCTCTCCATCACATCCCCAGGTTCCCTCTCCTATCCACACGCCGTCACATGCTGTAGCTGGGTCTGGAGAGTCCAGTTCAAATACTATAGGAAAATAACCATCAGCACACTCACAGTTGATCTCTGGTTGGATAGGTGGAGGTGGTTCAGGAAGAATAGTCGCATAGAGAGTTGTTGATACTCCACCGACACGTGACCCTGTTCCAGAACTGCCGGGACAACAGGCACAGGGTATGTCTCCTATGACTGGAGCTCCGCAACAACAGGTATTTGGTATGAGAGCCATTAAGTTCAGCTTTTAGGGAGTGCCAGTGCCAGTGCCAGTGCCAGGACAGATAGGAACGAACTCAGTTTCCTCAACACAGACTTTCCAGGTTTCGATCCAAACAGGGGTAAACGATCTGAGGAATACTGGGAGTCCATCACAGCCAGTTCCACAAGCTATGTTTGACAGGAAGCAGATTTTTGTGCTAGGCATTTCCGCTTCAACTATGACATAGATTTTCCCAATCTCTGCGACAGCTACTACGGTCCCAACGTCTAGTATTCTGCTTACAAGATCGTAAGCTATGATAGCCGGAGTCTCTAACGCCCCAGTAGGAGGTGCAATCGCTAAAGTGTCAGTACAGTCTAGAGTTGCACTTCCACTACCGCTTCCACTCCCACTCCCAGTCCCTAGAGTCAGGTCTATGTCATCTCCAACACAACCAATGTACTCTCCGCTAACCTCATCGATTATGCTACAACAGAACTTTTCTATGTCCGGATAGTCTGTAACCTCACAGATATCAGCTTGGGGAGTAAGGGATGAATCCTGGTATAGATCAACATAGTAGAGACCATCGATTACAGTTTTGGTGTCGCATACACCTGAACCTGTCCCAGTTCCTGTTGGAGGAGTGTTATCCCCAGCATAGGCTTTGATTACTCCTAACCTGACAGAACCGCCACCACCAGATGGCTCAACTATCCAGTACCCAAATTTTGTCCTGGTGATCGATATGTATCTCTGAGTAATCGTCTCATCAGACAGATTGTAAACGTCCTTGAAAAATCCTCCGTCAATTAGATCATCGTCAACGATCTTCCAGATATCACAGGTAGCCTTGCCTGGGGTTGTACCAGATAGAGCGGGAATACCTGCTGATGTTTGAGGATAGGCTATGTAAGTCTCTGGGGCCTGATGATCTTCTGCCTCTGCATAAGCTCTCTCTTGGGGAGGTCTGCTTGGAGTATTCTCTCTGAGATCATTGACATCAGCCAATACTCCTTTAAGAACAGCGACGTCAGAGTCAGACAAAGCAAACAAGGGCATCTTATCCTGGCCTCTTTACTGTGGTATGACCGTTACTGTGTACCGACATTTTCCTTTGGAACATTGAATAAGTAACACACCTTGGGACTTACCTCTCATGGATTCTCCTGGTGCAAGTAGCCATTGTTCATTAAGGTATTTTTCCCTACCTACGAAGCAAACTCTAATGACATACTGAGCTAGGTCCGCAAGTTCAGCTTCGGAAGGGATAACCTGAGAATCCAACTTCTGGGTATTCTGGATTATGATACAGGATGAGTCTTTGATCCAACCCATATCTATTGCCTTAAATGACTCGCCCGCGTACGTATGGCGTACGTAGACCTGAGAGTCATCAGACTCTTTCAGATAGGTTATAGACGTTTCGGGGCTGAAGTCCTCTGCCTGCTGGCCAGGAAACTGAACGTAGACCCTTTCATCCACAGTCAATCTAGCTATGTTGACTGGATCAGGCTTTTCAGTGAGGGTAGGACCTTCACCAGATATACTTCCGCTCTCTTCTTCATCGGACATAGTTTGCTCCCTAGTCCTAATGATAGTGATGCTATGGTATAGCGACTCCACCTACCTGTAGTTTCAGGCTCAAGTTACTTGTGGTTGTTGCTATACCAAGAATGGTCGTAAATTCTCCTGAAGACAAATCAGTAGCTGGCATGATAGCTCCTGAAGTGTCAGAGACAACGTAGATTGTACCTACTGCTAGGACTGCTCCCAGGTCGATGTCTCCTTCGAATACTATGAGTAGTGCATCTGTATCATCAGCGTAACTGACTGCTACACCTTTAATATCAGCTGAAGCTGCGGCACTAGCATCCCCTAACTCGTGATCACCATCAGTTGCTTCATAGACTGGTTGCCCGGGAACAACTAAGACTCCTGCAGTAACCAGGCTAGTCCTAGATGTGCTGGGTATCCGTACGTCAGATGGAGTTTGAGCAAGGTTTGCCATGATTCTACCTTATAGAACTGGCTGAAGGATTTTGGCGATAATTGACGTAGGTTCTAGAGCGATAGCCATTCTACACATCATTGAAAAGGCTTTGAGTTGTTGCATCCATAGTAAATACATATTCCAGTCTATCTCGAATGCGTTGGGACGATGGGCAGTTATGATTCCCGTTCCCATATCAAATGTATGTAAAGAGTCCAGTCTATCTTCTCCTGCTATGCGACTGTCAAATATGAGATTATTTCCTTGACGCTTTGCTACGAAGTTTACAGGGGGATTGCTGTCATCAAGTGGACCTACTAGAGCAAAAGATGGATTCAGTCTTGTTACTGCGGAAACAAAGTTTTGAGTACTCCCATCTAGAAGCTGAATGTAAGGTTTTAGAGCCAGACTAAGTTCAGGAAATCCATCTGAGGAGACTTGCCCATCAGAGAATTTCAGACTTGTTAGTCCACCAGCAACAACTATCTCAATCCCTATGTATCCACTCATATCTAGTCTCAAAGTGCTAGTGGAACATTCAGAGTTAGAAAATTTGACTCTGAGTAAAACTGGAAGTTATTGAATACCGGTACTCCTCCAAGTAGAGGATTTCCTGCTCCATCGAGAAGTGTTCTGATATTCTCGCCGTTACAGTCCTTGAATCTTTGGAAGCTAGAACCATCGACTACCCAGGTTCCAGGACCCGTCCCTGTCCCAGTACCTGGAGAGCATTTAGACCAGTGTCCAATATGGACTTTTGTTCCTTCATCTATGATCGATCGATCGTAAGTGTTGAAGTTCACATCGAACTGGAAGATGCGGGTGTAGTATTTGTTGCAGACGCCATGATGCTTTCTCTCCCATGAGACGTTACTCAGCTTGATAGTTCTAGCAGGGAGTCCCCAGAGAGATGCATCATTGACTGTGTCTACCATAGGAGCAAAAACATCTAGACCTAACACTAGAACATTCTGCTCAATCGTTACTGTCGGTCTATTACCATCAATTTCTACCTGAGGACCTCGGTACATTTCATTAGAGGATGAGACCAGAGGGTTCCCGTTACGATCAACAATTGCTTCCTTAGTATACTTTACAAATGAGCCACTGACTTTCTGGGGTTCAAGTAAGGGGTCTTCTATAGTCGTTGTCTGACAACGCTGGAATGGTTTTGTCGTGAAGTAGCTCTCGACTAACCAGAACTGGTTAGGTTCCCCATCTACCATAGGCTTCTGAGTACGAGTGGGCCAGCAGAATGCCCAGGTGTCCGACCCATTACCATAGTTCCAGAAGGAACCTATCGCTGGAAGTCCGGAAGCCTGTATGACAATATCTGGTCCATCATCTGGGTCTGTAGTCTTGACCTTCTGAGTTAGCCAGTATTCACGATGGCCTTCCTGTGTGCGACCTCCTCGCCACTTCGTTCTTCCTTCAGAGCCTATGACAGATGCAGTCATCAGAATCCTGCCTCTACAAGCTGAACAGCTGTATCATTACTTATCTCTTGCAACTCAACTAATCGTTCTAGTAAAGATACTTTCTTGTCCTCTATCGCTGTTACGCTACTGCCTACCCGTGAAGACTCTACCAGAGAACTAGACTCACTGAACTCTCTTCCTGCTCTAGCTCTAGCCTCTTCCTCTGCCAATCCCTCAAGGTCTACGGTCTGTAGAAAGTTTGCATCACTTAGCTCCTGTCTGCTTGATGCAACTCCTCCTCGGTTAGCTAGTCGTTTTGCAGCAACTCTCTGAGAAATAGTGTTTCCAGAATCCAGTCTCTCTGCATCGATGATGCCCTGGATTGCTCTTTGCCTTTGCTGAACGACGTCCTGACGCTTGGCTCGATTAGCAACTCTAGCAGCCTCTTGGATAGCTGCCTGCTGATCCTTTCTAGCATCAGTCCTTTGTTTGGCTATAGCCTGTCTACGTTCAAAGCCATCTGAACGTCCCCCTCTAAAAGCAATAGGTCCACTTGGATCGACGAGCCCAAGCTCTTTCTTGAGAGAGTTAGTTTTTGCTCCTAAAGAAACTGGTGCGGTAAGGGGAACTCGTCTAGGATCAGAAGTAAATTCCTCTAGAGTCTGCTGTACTCTTCTAGTTCGTAGGGTTCGGCTTATTTCCTGAGTTTGATCTGGAATTCTGGAGACATCAGATGGATTGATTACTTGAGCAATGTTCTGGACGGCATCGGGAATACTCGCAATGCCAGAACCAATTTGACTGATCCTCTGAGCCCCATCTGGGATAGCTGGGATATTCGCTGCGTTAACAACTTGATCAATTTCCTGGATTCCCGGAGCCACCTTAGCTATCTGCGTAGCTAGCTGGGGAGATACCTTGGCAGCGATTGATGATCCTGCGAGGTTCTCTTGCTGTCTCTCAGTATTTTTCTCTGTCCTCTTACCAAGATTACTGAGCATATCCTGATGCTCAAGGATACGAGCTAGAGACTCAGCAGAGTGCTTTTCTATAGCTTGTATTCCCTTAGACTTGAAATCTACAGTGATACCTTTGTCCGCCTGCTCCTGTAGTTTCTCAAGATCACTCTTAGCCGCTGCCATAGCAGTCTTAAATAGCTTCTCGTCAATTGCTCCAGCGTCTAGTAGGTTCTTCAGTTCCTTCTTTTTGTCCTTGAATTTCTGCATTGGACTAGCAAACTCTTCCATGAGTTTCTCTCCACGTTCTCGCATCTTCTTTGCATCACCAGCTTTCTCTAGCTCACTTAGAGCCTTCTTAGCTCTATCAATAGCCTCAGGATTGGCTAGATTCTTTAACTCGAAAGCGTAGAGACGAGCTTCATCAGTTGTCATACTAATCGTAGCTGCCTGCTCTTGTAGAGACTTGGTAAACTTCTCTACGTCAGCGGTAGCCTCTTTAGCACTAAGTTGGTGTAACAGGTCTTTGACTTTGGCTATTTCTGCTTCGGCAGCACCAGCTAGCCCTAGTTTCAATAGGATAGGTTCTTGACCAAATGCTTCTAGCTTGGCTTCTACTTCTGCTAGAGTCTTGTCAATTCCCTTCTGATCTATTACTAGGCCTCCTCCTCCTGCTCCCCCACTTGGACTCTGGTCTTCTTCTGGTACAGCCTTTACAGAAGCCGCTTTCATAGCCTGGTCGACTTGAGCAAGATGTTTTCTCAATTGAGATTCTCTTGCTGTTAGGCTCTCTAGCTCGTTCTCGGCAAACTTCCTGAAAGGCCCGCCTCCCATCTTCTCTATCTCTTGACCTTTCTCCCTAACCTGATCACTGATTCCCTGTAGATTTAAGTCTACCCGGTTTCTCAGATTCTCAAGTTCATCTTCTCCTCCTGCCTTGACAGCTAGATCAAGTTGCTCAGTGAACCTGGAGTCGTTACCAGTAATAATATCACTTGACAGTTTACTCCCTAGCTCCAACTGTTTGTTAAGATCATGTACAGCCTTTAGATTATCAAGAATTACGCCGTGGAGTTTTTCATTGCCAGTAACTACAACAGCAATTGACTCTCCCCACCCTATAAAGGTCTTAGCTAAGTCCTTAATTCCTCCCCCAATAATAACTCCAGCCCCGACAATGGTTTCTTTGATGGCATTCATAGCAATCTTAGCAGCATCCAGAGCAGGTATTACTGCTCTGTACCATACTTCAGAGAATAGGTTCTTGACGATTGTCATAGAAGCACTAAGCTTTTCTGCTAGGGTATCCCCTTCTCCAGCAACTGATACAAGTGCAATTGAAGCTATCCCTAAAGTAGCCACAAGAGGTCCGCCGGTAACTGCAACAGCTTTACCTAATAGAGGGATTACAGCTTTGAGTGAGGTTCCTAGGCGTCCTAGAGTCTTGCTAAACAAGCTAGAAGCTCCGGCCACCGTAAATATCTTGGTGGAGGTTGTCGTAGATTTAGAGGACACCTGAGTAAACGTAGCGTCAATAACCTTACCTGAACTAGCTACTTGAGCAGCGGCCTTAGAACTCTGATTCCCCGCCATTCCTAAAAATGCAAGAGGTGCGGTGCTAGCTGCAGTATTTGCAGTTGCACTCATACCTAGGAGAGCTGCTGAAGAAGCCGCTGAGGATGCTACAACCATCTTTGAAGATGCAACAGCAGCCAGACCAATTCTTAGATAGCTCTGAACTATTGAAGCTGATACCACTGTCATAGTTGTAGACAATGCAACGGAAGAAGTCCCTACAACTGCATTGGAACGAATTATTGACGAAGATGTACCTACAACTGAAGTAGCTAGTGTAATGTGAGCTTTACTAGCTGTAGCAGCTGCTACTGAGTTTCCTATTAGCAATTTGTTCAGCACAGCAGTAGAAGCCGAAGTTGCTTTTAGCGAACCTCCCAGTGTCGCATTGAGTATGCTGTATGTTTTGAACGATAATGTCAATTGAGCAATAGTTACTGCTAGACTTCCAAAAATAATTAACAAGGGACCTACTGCCGCTACAACTACTCCCATTACTACTGCCACGGCCTTCACTGAGGGAGGAAGCTCACCAAACCACTTAACAGCTGACTTCACAGAGGCAATAATTGCTGTTAGAGTAGGTCGCATTTCGTCAAATAACTGGCTGGCTACTACTGCAATCTCATTTCTAAGAAGTATCAATTGACTCTTGAATGACGCATATCGCTTAGCAGCTTCTTCAGCCAAAGCAGTTCCTTCTTTGAATGCCTCCTCAGACTCTACCATGGCATCTCTCATGAGGTCCACGGCCTTACTGCTTCTCAACAAGGCATCAGTTAATCGTATACCTTTTATTCCCATAGCATCGAGAGATTGGAGACCGCTAGCTGAATCTAAGCTCTTAAGCCCGGCCAGTAACTCGATTATTGCTCCGGCTGCATCCTTTCTGAAAGTCTCTGAGAATTCCTCTACAGACATTCTTGCTACTCTAGAGAATTCCTGGAGGGTTTTGCCTCCTGAACTAACGGCCTTAGAAATTCTTATAAATAGCTGACTGAAGGCAGTACCGCCCGATTCAGCTTCGATACCTACAGACGATAGGGACGCAGCTAAGGCAGTTATTTGAGGAACGGTTAATCCAACCTGTATCCCAGCTCCTGAGAGACGTAGCGTCATTGCTACGATGTCTCTTTCTGTGGTAGCTGTAGTGTTACCTAGGGCCACAATAGAGGACCCTAGGTTAGCAAATTTCTTCTGGGATAGTCCCGTGATATTAGCGATCCGAGCTAGAGCTGTCCCAGCCTCATCAGCTGCCAGGTTTGTTGAGACATCCATGTCTACTATGGTTTTTGTGAACTCACCAATATTGCTACGGGCGATTCCTAACTGTCCACCAAGCTCAGCAACGTTAAACATCTTCCCAAAATCAACTGCGATCCCACCAGTTGTTCCTAATGCCTGAAGTTCTGACCTCACTGCTCTAAGTTGAACTTTTGTACCATCAACAGTCTTCTCAATCCCGATGAATGCAGAGTCTAGGTCTGAACCAACCTTGGCAGTTAGTATACCTATACCAACTAAAGGTGCCGTCACCCCCAATGTCATCCTTCTCCCTACCCTCTGCACTCCCTCACCTAGAGCCTTGAGAGAGCTTCCCGCTTGAACGTACTCAGTTCCCGCTCTCTTCACAGCTCTATTGAGAGTTTCTTGAGAAATGGCCCCTTTCTGTAAAAGGGAATTGAGCTCTTTGACCTCTCTCTGGTATTGCTCTGTAGAGTTCTCAACTAGGCGAGTAACCCTTGCTCCTTCCTGCATAGCTTTTTCACGAGCCTTCTCCGTTTTAGTCAGCTCACGTTCAGTAGTAGCTAGGTTCTTAGCTGCTCTCTCTGCCTGATCTATAGCCTTCTGAAATACAGAAGAATCCCCAAGGATTCTTATGACCATCGCCTCTATCTCATTTTGAGTTGGCATTGGTCTTGTCCCGTTCCCTCGCAGCTTTTATCAGGTGAGCAACTCTGCCCTTAGAGTAGGCATCGAGTTCATCTTTGGAGGGAGCCTTGGGCTGTTTAGTAAGACGTTTGAATGGATTCAAGAAGTCTGTTAGCCTGCTCGACTTACCGCCACAGTACAGCTTTACTACGTGTGCAATCTGAGCAAGATAATAAGCTAGGCTATCAGTTCTCTCTTCATTGTACTCCAGCCATTCAAGTCTTAGGCGATATTCTCGATAGGACAACTTTTCAAGAAGTTCATCCAGGGTTAGTCCTGGGAAAAACTCCTTCTGGACTCTTAGCCATCCATCGAGGTATCGCCACTTTCGTTTGGGTCTTCAGTCTCAATCTTTTCAAGACGATCTTGTAACTTGGAAATCTCCTTCTGGATAGATTCCTTTGTCTCAGTATCATCAAGATCAGAGATTTCCTTCGCCCTATCAAACAGAGGTCTGATAATTCTATTGGGCCAAGACTGGATCACGTCCAATCCCACTCCTAGTCCACTATCCTCTTTGAATAGACAATGGGAGACGAGAACATGCTCAGCTACCATTGATGAGGACAGGTGTTGCATCGTCCCATCTTTTGAGACGGATAAGCCCTTGACTGTAGCAGCTCGATAGGCTTGAGCAGCTTTTCCGTTGGCTTCCCTAAGAACGTACTTGATCTTGGCAATACTTACAGGGATTTCTTTGAGGGAAACGTCATCAAAAACTAGGGCATCATTAGACATCCGAGTTGCTCCTGGGATGCTAGAGGAAAAGGGTAGGGCATCCATGCCCTAAAGGTGGTACCTGAGAATCCTTTATGGGGTAGCGTTATCGGCGAACACTGGAGCTTCTTCACTTCCAGTACTCGGATCAGCGTTGGTAGGAACAATAGTTGCCGAAGCAATGGGCATTTCTCCTTCAACCAGTTCCTCAGGTTCTACATTCTTGAGGAACCCATAGTAAGCCAGAGTATCACTATTCGGAAACGTCTGAGTGATCGTAGTTTCTACATTCAACAACGTTAGAAGTTCTGTGTAGAACTTCGGGTTGTAAGCGAACCGAGCTGTTGAGTTCGTCAGAGTAATAAGGGCTCTGGGGGACCGACTACGATACGTTACATTATGCATCGTAGTTGTATCAATCTCATCTCCACCATCCTGCCCAGGAGGTTTTACTCCGATTTCCCACAATGCAACATCTGAATCCGCAGCAAAAGTGATTAAGGATGAAAATCCATCTTTCAGTCTAGGAGCGTTAGGAGTAACACGAGCTGTTGGCGTTGGAGCAACCATACGATTTCCTTTCAAACATTGGTTACACAGTCTGCTCCAAAGGAACAACTGCATTGATAGTAAACAGATTACGCTTGGTGTCTGGGTCCTTACCTGCGTACAGGACGTCAGATGTTCTATTGACTGAGTGGACTAGATAAGTCTTAGTTGAGAAGGTCACTGAAGTCTGCTTTACCGAATCATCAAGAGTTGTAGCTATCGTCAGAGCCTTCTGGTGACCAGTAGTAGTACTCTGGGACCTTACTGATATTTGAACTCCATGTTGAATCTCTCGTTCTCCATCAATCATCATCCTGCCCTGATCTCTTCCTTGACTCCCATAGACTGTTATACAATTGTCTGGTTTATCCGGTTCTCGTTCAGCAAATACAGGCCAGGCTGCACTAGATGAAGGAAGGGTTCCGAGAGATAGGTCAATAATAAGGTTCCTAACTATATCAGCTACAGAATGTGTCAGATTTCCCGCCATTAGAGACCTAGATGTAATCCCATTGAACTAGATTTACTGTTGATAATCGTATCTGCACTATGGACTACTACTTACTCACCCTCTAGACAGTTGTTCTCTAAGGCCGGAAACTTGAACTGATATTTCCCTCAAACCCTGATGTCCTGCGTTAGCTAACTCTGTAGCCTGCTTGTCTCTATCTCTTAGGTAAGACATTTGTTTGTCAACTGCCTTTTGATGAAGATCATCTTTCCGTTCAAGATGAGTTAAGAACTCTGCGGACTTGACTTTGTCCTCTGCTGATTTCTTTTGAAGGAACCAAAGAAACATAGCACATACAGCAATAGCTCCACCAGCTTGAATTGCGATACTAACCCAATTAGCTTCCATCGGGTTCATCCCACATAGTTCTATGAGTCGGGTTGTCAGGTGTACTAGCTAGTTGAGCTATGAGTTCCTGAAGCTGCTGGTCCTCTTCTTCCCCAGCAGAAAACAAATCAACTACTTGGATTCCGAATACACTGACATCAATAACTGAACAGAGGTCTCTCACTTCTGCCCCCTCTTCTTCAACTTCGCAACCCTCAAAGCTTCAGATTTCTGGTAGGCTTTGGCTATAGCTGCTTCAGCTTTAGAGGTCTTCGATGTAAACCCAGAAGCCCTCAAAGCCCCAGTATCTATAGGAACTCTTTCCTGAGCATCCCTCTGTAATCGCAAACCCATAAGAACCAGAGCCGTCTCAATAGACAATCCACTCTTCAAAGCGGCTTTAGCGATTCTCGTGAACTCTCCATTACTTGATAAGTTTCTAGCAGGCTCCTCTAGATACTTGGATTGTCCGTGAGGTCCCCAGAATGTTCCTTTTGCTGGCTTAGGTCTCTTCTTACCTCTGAGCTTCTCCCCTCGATTCTCATGGACAAATAGAGCATAAGCCTGGGCAAAACCTACAGTGACTGAATCTGTTACAGTGTACATCCTCTTTAGCTGATTGAGATGTTTCCTTACAGTTTTCAATCCTTCAATTGTAGCCATTAGATCACCGCTTCAGCTTTCTCATAAGCAACTACATCTCCACTAACAAGCTGAATAGCAGTGAATCTGCCATAGAGAGTAAATCCTGCTGAGTAGGTTATTCCCGTGATAGTTCCATTGAGATTCGATGCTGTACCTGCATCAAACACAGTGTCAGTTATGATATATATAGCAAACCACACTATGTAATCGTCAGGAGTATGAGTAGCTGCGTCACTGATTATTCGTCCGCCAGCTTGTCCTGTAGCAGAGTCAGACATATTATTTCCTCAGACTACTTCCGGAATCTCATCATGATGGGCTACCAAACCAGCCCTGCGTCGAACATTCCGATTTTTGATATCTGGTATTTCCGAATACGCCAGCACTTCTTTAATTTCTGATAGTTCAGTAGCAGTCCCGGAGAAATCAGCTGTTGTACCTATAAAGACTATTGATCCTTCAAGAATAACTTGGTTGGTTACCATCGTAGCATCAACAGTTACTTCATCACCTTTCTCAGTCCTCATGACCCGTTGTTTCAGCTCTAGCCTTACTTTGAGATCAATTGGAGCAGATACCTGAGACTCACCGTAGTCGTCCACTCCAGCAAATGCCCAGTAAACAACATCTTGTTCACGGCAGTCAGTTTCTAGTGGGGGCATTAGTCACGGTCCACATAATCTACCTGCACGCTAGGACGCTTCCCAAGCCAGACCCCTCCAACTCTTGTAGAGCCGCCATCAAGAATTCCTCTAAGACACCCGCTAGAGTCCAGGGCTAAAGCCATCTCATCGTACCTTGGGACCACAAATGCTGCAGCAGCTTCTTCTGTCTTCTTAGACTTATAGAACTGATCACTACTCCCATAGTAATGAGCGGTGAGAGCCGCCTCCATTCTTTCTAGGACCGTAGCTGTTAGAACTATAGCCGGGGTTAAGGCAGCTGCACAGGCTACAACCTGATCTACCACGGAAGAAGCCATAGATGTAAGACCGGCCAGGGATGGAGCTCCATCAGTATCATAGTTGTCTCCAAGTAACAACTTGACAGCCGCATCTGTAGTCCGAATGGCCATCACTAGGCCTCCGCAAGACTAGACGATGACCGAATAGCATCAATAATGTCATCCTTCTTAGTCAGGCCTGTAAGGTCTACATCTGGCTTCTCCAGAGAGAGTTCCCGTAGTTCAGCTACAGTAAGGTCTTCTAGACCATCTTCAGGAGGGTCAGTGCTTTCCCGAGCAGCAATAGCAGACTCAATCTGCCTCTGCTGCTCAAGTAGCTGATCCATGGTCATTAGCTCAGGATCATTATTACCATCAAGACGTTGAAACTTGACTGATCCGGGAGAGTTACACTTAGCTGCTAGGTCCTGGTCGCTCTCAACAATATCCCCTTTGTTGTAGAGCTTGAAAGGAGTTGCGTCGGAGGTACTAACTCTCTTTCCATTCTTTTCTACTGCGTTGTTCCCTCCAACAGCATAATGTCCAGCAACCAGCTTGAATCTGTACTTCATCTTGTTTGCTCCCAAGATATTTAGGTTGTAAGTAAAAGAACCCGCTAACAGGATTGAGTCCCATCACCTATTAGCGGGTCTCCGCAGCATTATGTCGTTGTACCGTGTCCAATCCCGCAATTCCCATCGAAGTCAGCCTTCAATAGGGGTGCCTGGATAGTGTAGACCCGGAAGTTCAGTTGCCATCCCCCGTGAGATTCCCATTGAATGACAGCAATATCAGCCCCATTAACTACCTGAGCTACGTCCTGTTCCATTTGAACCAGAACTACTGTCAAAGTGGAAGTAAGATAATCAAGACGTTTGATGGCAGAGATTCCATCGATTTTCAGTAGGAAGTCCCGAAGAGTTCCTGCTGAGGGTTCGTTAGTATCGAACACCCTATCAAGGAAAGCATCGTAATCCGTTGACACGTAAGCCATAAATGGCCCAAAGAAGTTCTGAGCATACATCGCTTCTCTGAGAGCAATCCACGATCCATGAACTGCATTACCATTCGTCCCTGTTGGAACAGTCATATCAATCTTAGTTACACGACTTGGAAAGTTCGTATAACCATAAACACTAGCTGTCCGGCCATACTCCGTAGAACCACCATAGGTGATTCCAGTTGTAGTGCCAATAAGAGTCTGCTCAAGAGTCTCAGCGACCCGTCTAGCAGAAGCTTCAGAACTTGAGATGTTCAGCGGCTGTCCCCTTCTACGGGAAGAAGCGAGCTGACGTTTCGGATACTGAAAAGGACTGCTAGTCACTGGAAGGGGTAAACCTTCAAGCTGGTATCGAGGACTATCAGAGTTACCTTCACTCAACCCAGACATGTCCACGACAGCCGATCCAGGATCACTTTGAGTTTCGTACTCAAGGATAGTAGTACCCATCCCATCAAACCCAGACAACTGCGATCTAGCAGCTAGGTCAGCCCAGGCCTTCAGCCTCTGACGTGCCACAGTAACTACTCTATCATCGATTCGCTTCCACTCATCAAGCCTGAGACTCGTTGCGTTCCAGACTGGGGAACTAATCCCTCGATTCATCAGGTCCCCAATGCGATGCGTCTTCATCACATAGAAGTCGATCGGCTCTCCGGTCTTCTTGTTACAAATATAGTTCCCTTCAGCATCCTTACGATGCTTCGTTTCCCAGGTATTCAACGTAACAAGAGGTTCTCCAGCTTTGCTTTTGAAAGGTCTAAGGAATCCTGGGTCAAACCTCATATCATCCGGCATGACGTCCCGGAAGTCTCCATCGACCTGCCCATTTTCGAGCTTGTTAATAACAACTTCAGGCATTTCTCTTCTCCTATATCCTAAGGGTATTGAAAGTCACTCTCCAGAGAAGAGATCAGTGACCTGTATACATTACGTGGACCAGCTTGTCGGCAGTAAGACCTGCCACAGTTTCCAGAACCTTGAAAGGCTCAGACTGAGGACTACCAGTAGTAGCAATCAGTTTACCTGTCCCATTATCAACGATGAGGTAGTCCCCAATAGCAAATGCATCGGCAGTTCCCGCAAGATTAGCTACGAGAGCATTGACAGTTTCACCCATAAGCGGGAAGTACACCTTGCCAACAGTTCCAGTAGCAAAAGCAGTTAGCTCATCAATACCCTGCTCAACATCGGGAAGCAAAATAGCAATCTCAGCAAGGTCCCCATCAGCATCTCTATTGAACGCTTCGTAGGTATGCATACCAGAGACAGGCTCTGTAGCTGCCTTGAGAGTCATTAGAGTCCCTGGTTTGGGAGTTCCATCGACAATGACATCGAGATTCTTTCCCTTTGGTTCCCCACTAACAATAATGTTCTTGCCTAAGGCCATTACTCATCTCCATTAATTGTAGGTTGTAGAAAATCTCACACAGATGAGTGAGGCCTAATTAAATTGCATTCTGGGAACTGTCAGAACTTCCAGCTCTTCATCAGGAGTCCTACGTCGGTTAGTAACTCCTCCAGTTGATCCGTACAGACCAGTCTGGCTAGATTCATCCTCAGGTAGCGAATTAACAACTACCTTCAAGTCCTCAATCATCAGCTTACCGTAAGTATCCCTGAGAGTTTCCCTTTGCTCCTCAGGATATGTATTAACAATCTTCTCAATCAGAGTAGACTTTTCGTCACTCTTCATTTGCTTAGCGTGGTTAAGAAGCTCAACAACTTCCGGTGGAGCAGAGGCCAGGTACTGCTCCATAGTCTGAGGCTCATCTCCCAGGCCAACCCCTTGCGAGTTCATAATCGATTCCTCCTTCTCCTGTTTCTCTTTCTGCTTAGAGTCCCAAGTCTTAGTCTCTTTGTTAAATATGTGAGATTGTCCACCCGGATCAGTAAATCCTTTCCTAGCAACCTCCAGTAGTTCCTCAGCCTCAGCCTGTTGTTTGGCGTTGTCTACTACTTTCTGAAGTCTCTCTTGCGAGTATTTCTCCAGAGTAGTCCGGTCACCCTCTTCATAGCAACCACACCCATTTGAGATAATTTCATCAATCAGTTCATTTTTCTTCATCATTTCCGCCTTATTTTTCTGGGGAGAAATAGTTGAACCGCTCTCAGCATTGGCGGCCACGAACTCAACTTGTCGTCTAACTTTCTCGGGGAAGTCGCCAGATAGGGTTACAATTTCCTTGTCAGTTGAATAAGGAAGCCTCAGCAGTTGGCCTCCATCTTCAAATATAACGGAATCGTCTGTGATATCCTTAACATAGACATATGTGTCTTTGGTTTCGAATCTGGCCTTAATCTGGCCTGACAGTTGTTTGCGGGTCTCGCCATGAGTTAGAGCGTTGTTAGCTAGCTCAGGATCAACGTGCTTCTCTACTTTGTTGTTGACTCCGCACCCCTCTTTAACTGAGCAGGCACCAACTTCTCCTGTGAGAATAGCTAGGTGGTCGGCTCTGAGATTCTTAGCCACTAGCTTGTAAGCTTTGTTGTTGTAGGTCGCTGGCTCGACTTCTTCTGCAGTAGCCATCAATCCTGTAGAAAGCTCGACCTTCTCCCTATTACGAATGTTGGTCAAGAGGTCAGGATTGACTCTCTCTACGCTGAGGACGTCAAACCAGACTTCAGCCTTGAGAGTCCCATTAGCTTCAGCTGCGAATACGAAACCCAGCCCAGACTCATTCAGTATTTCTGGGTCACGGGCAGAGACAGGCTGGTCGTCTTTATACGGGTGGCCCGCTACTACGGGGACCCCATTCCAGATAGATGGGTCCCGGCCAATTTCCTCATGGGTGTAGAGGATAGGGCCTCGATTGCCGCTTAAAACCCCTGGCACAATGAGGGTAGCGGACGCTACAAGAAACTCTCGATCATTGAGAGTCTCCGTGCGAGTCGTTTGAGCAAGATTAGCAAGCAAGTGTTCCATAGGGCTTAGGCTAGCTGCCTATGGAATAGATAGTAAGTATCTCTCACCAAGAATTAAGCCATACCTAAAGAGGCGTGACACTGGATAAAACCCTACTTTGATTCAGGTCAGATAAGTCGTTCGGATACAACTCTCTGTCCAGCGTCACGCTCTTTGTGCCTAACCTACTTGAGGGTGCCTTAACTTCTGAGACATCCGGTAACCTCTAACTCCACCGGCTAGGGTCACAGAATCTAGTATCAGACCTGTAGGCATCTTCTTTCTGAGATTGCTCATATGAACAAATAGGTTGGCTACTGAAACTAACTTATCATCAAAGCATTCCTGCATAATCTCAGACTTACGATGGCATTCACCATCTATGAGGAGATTGTAGATTCTAGTTTCTGTGGGTGTGAACTTGGTCACTACTTTCTCCGTTTACAATTGTCGTCCGAATAGTCTCCAGCGAACTGCTGGACGTCTACTGTTAGGTCAGGTAGGACATACAGCAGGTTCCTTCTCCACCTTAGGCTTCTTCCTTGCCATTAAAAGCTCCTGAACCTTACCTTCATGGTCATCAGAGTGGAGGCTTTGAAGCTCTTCATAGGAAAGAGATTCAAGGTCCCATTCCTGGAACTTCTTGTAGTTATGATTAGGACTCTGCCTGAGGTGCCTTAAAACTTTGGCCCTACTCGGATTCCAGTCCTGCTCTACACTCCACCAGGACCCACGGACTGGATAAGAGATAGAAACTACTGAGGCAGGCTTCTTTATCGGAGTAGGTAATGGTCTGGGAGTCCATACCTCACAAGCATCGCATTCTTTTGCTCTAGAGAAATCAAATACATTAACAAACTCATACGCTCCACACGTCTGTAGCGTCGAACACGTAATCATCAGGCTCATGGAGAAGCGTAACAAGGTCTTCATCTTTTGTCTCCCTTGCTTGTTCAAGGATAATGTTCTTGGCAAAGGTCGCTGCTCCTCGCTTTCTTATTCCAGTTTGTAACTGAGCAGCAGCAATAGCCCGGTTCACCATAAATCTTGCTGAGAAACTCTTTCTATTGATATCACCCACTATCTCGTCATCACTCCTACCGCAATTCCCCAGACTTTCCATGAGGAATTCGATTGCTGTTTGAATCAGAGGAATGAGAAAGGGTAGGAAACTGAAGCGCACATTAGTGGCAGAGCCTTTAACTTTGCCAGTCTTCGCTCTATCAATGCAGTTGTTGGTGAATTCATCAAGTGTCATAATCTTGCTCCTGTGCGTTAAAGAGTTTCGTTGTAACCATACTGCTAGTTAGACCAGTTGTTATTTTATCTCCTGTAGATGTAGAAGAAACCTGTTGGACGTCCACGATTGAACCACCATCCTGGATGAATGTCATTTCTCGGTGCCGGAATTGTCACCTTGGTGTCGATATAAGCCGGATAGAACCTATTGGTAGCAATGTCGAGAGTAAATCCGTAACTGCCTTTTACGTACCGGTTCGGGCTGTAATAGTCATCAGGGGTAGTATGATAAATCCTCACCCATTGATACCCATTCCACTGCGTCGTGTAGTACCCAGCTTCAGCTAACTGGGCAACTCCTAGAATTACAGCCAGAGTCAAGATCGTTCTCATCTTAATTCTCCTTCAAGAAAGTAACGGGGTGGCTAGAGTTCTGAGTCTGTTTCTGTGTTCATATACTTCAGGCAAATACAGAGGAGTCATGACTATGTCCTTGGATAATTCAAAGTTAGTTGCTATGTCGGAGCCGACCTCCCAATGTCACAGTCAGCTCCGCACACATCCATCAGCGATTCGTCCTCTTCAAGCTCGTACAAATCTGCGGGATAAATGTCATGCATGGTTGCTTCGTCCATCATCCAGTACCGAGCATCGCAGCCGCGGCACTGGCAGATGTCCGGGCTGTGAATCGGTTCACTCCGCTGGCTATGACTGTGGTATGTCCAGTTCACCTCACCGCACTGTGGGCAACGGCTTTTATGCCAGAACTCAATCAAGGGCTGATAAAGGTTGGCGTCGGTTTCCGTCATAGCAGGCAACTAACCAGCAATTGCACCGGAGCCGCCGTCGGTGCGTGTTTCGGATGGGCCAGTCGCTAGCGGCGGCCCGGTGATTTCTGCCGTTCTACGGACTGTCTCGTTTCTCAATCGCTTCCATTCGCCATCGCGCAACCGCACACGATGAACTCGCCCCACAATTCACAGCGGCGTTGGCCATCTGTGATACAACCTGCTTTTCAATGCGTTCTGGTAATCCATCAAGTCGCGACTGCAACGTGGCAACCTGTTGTTCGAGCCGGGACACTTGCACCGCTTTTTGTTCAAGCCGTTTCAGCAAATCGTCCGTAGAACAATGCAATGCACCGGAGCACTCAGCCACGTCGTTTGAAGTAGTCATGTCAACCTCTCGTGCCCGGTGATTTTGGTCGTTAGTCACTATAGAAACTGGCCTCGCACCAGTCCGGGGCTTCACCGGTCGTACATCGTTCGCCCTGCACCCTTCGTAAATCACGCCGCATGTGTGCCTTCAACGTCTCTCGTCTCGCGGTCACGAGTTCGTCGCTGAAGAGCGTCGATCGCCTTCCGAAGATGTTCAATCGCTTCAGCGTTGTCGTCGCACGCAAATTTGCTCGATTGGTAAAACTCAATCCGGTCTGCCGCTGCCGCAATCACATCCTCAACAAACGCACCGTTCGGTTCGCGTCGATCATTGCCCCGGCCCAGCGGCCCATTCTGCCAACTGATCGTAAATCCTCGCCCACTGGTGCAGCCGCCAGCGGGGTTATCGCTGTCGTCACTCCACTGCTCTGAAAAGAATCCTTGTGCTGACATCGTTGGTCCACCATGAAAAGTGACTAACAATAAAATGCACCGCGAAGGCGAAACCTCTTGCAAAGGGCCAGAGTAGAAAGACTGCGGTAACTCTGTTTATCGTTTGGGTTTCGGAATCGGGTTGTCCTCTGAGTCCGTGGAGGATCGTATAGCGTAGAAGGAGTGAACTCCTATCGTCTGCTTAAAATGCTCTGCTGTCAAAAGCATCCTACCTCGATGCCCCCAACTCTTTCCCCATGAGTTGTAAGCATCAGCAACTATTTCGCCGCCAGCCCACAACAGCCCATCAGCAGCGACAGCGTGATTGCCTCTTCCACGGTTGACGCCACTGACACCATTAGAGTCGAGACGAGAGAAAGAAGAACCAGCATGAACAACCACAACACAATCCCAACCGAGTGCCAGAGCAGTCCAAAGATCGGCAAGCTCAACACAACGATAACATTCAAACGCCTTGTATTTTCTGGCTTCTCTGTCAGCGGCTTTAGCATCATATTGCCTTCGATAAATCTTGGTGAGGGGAACTTTAGCTAAGGTGGCTACCCCTCTTTTAGTTATTGATTGCATACCGTCGTCTAGCATGGATCCGTTGTCTCTGTTTCCGTTGACCTGGGCATACAAGTCCGTACCACTAAGGTCCACTCTACTAAGACCTCTTCGTATACGAGCCCGGGTAAGGGCCATTGCTCCGGCACAACCATTACACGATCCATATCGACCCTGGTTAATGATGAATGAAGAATCAAAGATAGTCCTCCCTACGTTCGCGGGACTTTTGGCCATTCTCTCAAGCCACTTCCAGTCTAGAGGCTCAACGTGAGCACTAAAGACTGGTAGAGCGGATACGAATTCTTCAGGCGGAGGTTGACATCCAGCCTTCTTTGTGCCTTTTCCAACAGGGATTGGTTCTTCATTAGGGTTCCGGTATTCTCCCATGTTTGCTCCTTACTTGCTTTTACAGAAGACTCTTGCAATGCCCCAGATAGCTACGATGGTAATAAATGTCCCAATAAGTCCCATCATTTCAACTTCCTTTGAATCTTGGACCGAAGACTCTAACTGCTAACCACATAATCCAGGACTTGCTTTTACTCAGACCACTTGCAATCATCATCTCATAGAATACTCGATGGACTTCGGGACTTGGGCGTATCTTACTATCGCAGTAAACATCGTGGATAATAGAAGCTATTCGATACTTACCAGAGTAAGGTGAACCAACTACTCTCCATAACAATCGAGGAATAGATGCACCATCAATATGATCACCGGTTCTAGCCGTCCATAACATTCCCTTACTACAGGTGAATTCCAGAGTATGAATTAGGATCATACCGCGACTGTCCTTCTTCCACTCTGTGACGACTTTAGTTTCTGGCCAGGTCATTTCAATTTTCTTTCCATCTCAGCCTGATTAGCTGGAAGCTTGAAAGACCCTATCACTGTTCCGTCTTCTTCCATTAGCAGAACCTGGGGAAGATTGTTCTGATCAATTTCAGCTAAGTAATCTGAAGCATCGTCTGAGTCCTTATCGTAGAGACGGAACTTTACCCCTAAGCTCTCCTGCCAGGCTAGGTCAGTTAATAAATCTGCCTCAGCCGGAGTTCTCTTAGAAGTCTCCTCAACTATGACGACATAAGCAATGTCTCCACTGGGTGGCTTATCATCCTCATCTCCATTCTCTATAGACTCCAGCCCAAGAGCAATCTCATTGTAGGCAGTTAGATACTCAGCATCTGTCTGTATCTTGGAGTCTTCCTTCAGATCATTAATTCTCTCCCCGATTGCTTTTCCCCACGTTGGTCCCCATTCCACCATTACTTCTCGACCAACTTCAGCCAACAATCTCTCTGTCGTAGCCTCCTCTATCTCCTCCCCAAATCTAAGAGGCTTGCTCTTTAGATTGCCTTTACTGACTTCCTTAGCAATGTACCTGTACACTTCAGCGATTGTAGCTGCCGCAGAAGGATCAGATTGAGAAAGAGCAAGCTGTCTAGAGAGTAGAGCTAGACCAAACTGTCCATCAGGTACAACAGGATCATCATTAGGGTCTGGAGGGTTCGGAGCTATACCAGAACCAACCTTCAGGTAGTGATCCAGAATCTTGATCTCAGTGTCAGCGTTTTCTTCTCCCTCGGGGATGAAAGCTAGCGTGAACCGATAGATACCTGAGACACCTGTAGAGAATATCAACCTACGATCAGAAAGGATGATATGCTTATCATCATTAGGAGGATTAGCAAGAAGCCAGGTGAACTTAGTCGCGGGAATCAGAGAACCATCAAGGATTGTTAACTGACCTAGGGGAACTTCTTTGGGAAATCCATTGAGCAGTTCCTCATCCGTTGGCAGCTGTCCCAGCATCGCTAACAGTATCATCAACTTTGTCATTGGTTTTGCTCCTACGTATTAGGTCATAACTAACTTTGGACGCTTGTTGCTCCTACTTCCCATCAATAATCGGTTTAGGTCTCTTCTTCGAAATACTCTTGCCTGCTCCTACCCACTTGCTATGACTCTTCTGCTTAGCCAGGGTTGATTTAGATGTTGGTCTCTCAGCTCGGATCGATTTATCAATGGCCTTCTGAACATCTGTATGACTTCGCTTAGTCTTCAAGTCAGCCTCAGACCAGAATTCGCCAGCAAATCTTGCATTCTTATCAGCCTGAGATTCTCCCAAACCAGAGGGAATAAAAGCACAACGACAGTTAGGGTGTCTCGGTAGCATTCCACGAGCTTCTTTGATCTTGAAGACTACCCCCTCCATAGGCCTACATAAAGGGCATACCCTTCCATCCTTAGCTGTAGACCACTCAGGAGCTACTCCAACCTCTTCTACGCCCAGTCTCTCTAAGGAATTCAACTGACCTTCATTGTACGTTCTTACAATTTCAGTCCTAGCAATTACTGTAGCCCTTTTGTATCCTATATCCTGAACAGCCCTAGTCAGGTCCTTAGCAATTGCCCTAGGTCCTTTACCCTGTACGAATCCATCGACAAGAGTTCTCTGCATCTGAACTGCCATAGCATCAGTCACACCCTTCAATTCTGTAAAGACCCTACCCGACAACATCTTGACTTTGTCTATTGTCTGAGGATTAGCAAATGATTCTCTAAGAAACTCAGCCTTACTTCCTTCATAGAAATCAAGACGCCCATCCAGAACAGGCTTACCCCGCACAGATTCAAAAGCTCTCCCAGCCCCTTTGAGGAATCCCTCCTGGATGTACTGGTGCCAGAAAGCTCTCTCAATCTGCTCCGCGGTTGCTCCCATAAGCCTGAACTGGAGTTGGGCGGCTAACCACTTACGGAATTCTTCAACCTTCTCTGCATTCTCCCTAAATGCCCATCTAGTATTCAAACTAAACTCGCGATACTTGAGGTTAGTAACCCCTCCATTGTCAAAGCTTTTAGCAAATGATGAAACAAGCTCATTGGGAAATCCTTTCTTGAGTCCAAAGGCATCTTCAGTGACAACTAGGTCTACAATGTCCCACTTTAAGATACGCAACCTACGTAACATCACCCTTAGCAACTTCTTTTGTAGAGTGATCGTTCTAGTAGGATCAAGCTGAGTTGGAGTTACCATCACTAGATTCCATTTATGTTGTTAGTAGCTCAGGTGGTCATGTCCGATTCTTCCGTCTTTTGCTACGGCACTAGTGATGGAAGGAAAAGGATCATGAGGGTGATGAGACTCACGCTCAGGTATTGTAGCACACTGATGTTTTAGTCTTTGAGACTCACTCCAATCCTCCTGAATCAAGGCACAGGCTTCTGCTATCTCTTTAGCATTGGGATTCCATTGGGGCCTCCCGCTAATCATCTTCCACGGCATTAGCATTGCCCTCCATAGAGAAAGGTTCTTCAATGTTGGAGACAGCATTCTTCGCTACAGCCTGGGCAGCCTCTTCTGTCATACCGATAATGCGAACTAGATAGTCTACCAGTTCCATCACGGTCTCTACATCGCCCCTAGTATACAAAGCAAGGGCTTCTGTTAGCTTCTTAGCAACGTCCGCCTTCTCCTCTGGGGAAAGAGTATCAATCTCAGGCCACACAGCGTTATAGCCATATTTTGGTTCAGGGAGAAGTCCTAGGAGAATCAGCCTATCAATGAAGGGATAGATCATTCTTGGAGTGATGATATTCTGGCGTCTCGCCTGTTTAGCTTCATTCCAGTGCTTGCCATCCTGACCGGAAGCTAGCTCTCCCCTTTCACTACCCATGAATATACGCTTGGGGCACCCAAGCTGAATGCAGATAGCAGTCGTGGCTATTTCAATATGGGGAGTAGGATCACTGATACTTGGAGCAAGACGGTTAGCATGCATGCCGATCAGCCGCCACCATTTCTGCATCCCATTCATGCTCTCTTCCATCATATCCTTGAGAGCATCGTCGTCTACAACTACGTCTCCTCCCAGCTGGGGATGCGTCTCAAGTGAAATCATACCATCAACGTTTTTCCAGTATCCCTCAGCGTCACCACCATAGACTTTACGTAGGTCAAGTACATGGGGCCAGACTGCTCTGAGTCTTGGAGGTACGAATACGTCATCTCCATCTGGATCATCAGTAATGTGAATGACTCTTGACCAGTGGACATCGTGGGTAGCTGTAGGCATATTCAGGCCACTGTGATGCGACTCCGAATTGAACGTTATGGAGTATCTAATCGGCTGACCAAATCTAGGGCTATTGACATTGCCCTCAAACTCCTGGACGTCTACGTCAGATTCATCAAATATCTTCAGGTAGACAAGTTTGCGTTTTATCTCTGCGGCGTTAGATACAATGTTATTGGGAGTAATCTTGTAGTGTGCTACTCTTACATTGGTAAATATAGGACTGCCATCGTCATTTTCTCCTATCTCTGATGCCACAGAGCCTTCCTCGACTAGACCATCAACAGGCTCTCTCAAATCTTTGTCGTCGTCAATGCCTAAGAGGATAATTCCGAAATGGCCAATACCGCTCAGACGATCAGCTCTCTTAATGTACTGCCAGATCGAAGGATTCTCAGAGCGATTAGCCCACGATTCTCCTTGTAAGTCTGAGGATACCTCATTCCAGGATTTCTCAAACTCAGTCAATACAGTAGGACTCTCGGCTTCAAATACTGTAGGAAAAACCTGCCAGCACTGCTGAGGCATCAAGGACACGACTCTATTAGCAATAGAGAACTGGCGGTACATGTCCCTATAGGCTGTAGGAGTTATTGATGATATGTCCTCAGGATATCCACACTCATCGTTAATGTTGCGTCGCTCATCATCCGCTTGACCAGTCATCACTCTCAACGAGCGAACTGCATTGGTCGTAATGTCTGACATGAACCTGTCAAACCTACGAGCCTGCATCTGCTCCATAGCATCGGGGAATCCTCCATTATTGTCCATATCAGTAATCTCCTTAATTGGTTTTCCGAATAGTATTCTACCATTTGAATATTAAGTCACTGAATCACAAGCCGTCCCGGTAGTGCCGCGAAGCCTTTATAGGTCTCATACGCTGTTATCCCGGCTTTTGCACATTGCCCTGTGATCAGCGACTAGGGTTCGTTATCCTGTCCTTATAGCAAGAGTACCACTCTTGATGTTAGCTATTTGTACCTCAGCGAACTCAATCTCACCACAGAGATATTCTATCCTGTCATCGTACATTCCCCCAATCACTTGTACTGACTGGTTTGTATTCGTCTTCAGCAATAGTTGACAACTTCTGTTACCCTGCGTCTGGATCAGGTTTTCGCTTACTCTCTGCACCTGCTTTAACAGCTCTTCTAGGATAGCTATTCGAGTCTCCCAGTAATAGGTCTGAACCTTTCGTAGCTCTTTTAGATCGTTAGGAGGAGCCCATTCTGGACCTTTGTAGTCCGGGGCATACGTCCATCCATCACGGAATAGAAGCTTACCTCGAAACTCTACAGGCTCTCCATGCTTCTCTACAAATGAGTAATAGTAGGCCTTCCAGTCAAACTCAACTTTGAGACCTACTAGCTCAGGGTCGGGGCCCATAGTCCATCTCCAGCCTACCTAAGTTGATGTACAGATCATCTCCAATCTTCACTATGAACCTACACTCAAGCATACTACCTACATCCAGATTATCAGCTGATATACCT